>FWWL01000211.1_pt1 | contig 170296 bp, 177 predicted proteins | sample 2228331 | NCBI WGS metagenome assembly FWWL01 (sample SAMEA103939775, study PRJEB20133) | metagenome | reverse complement strand
CGATCGCGCCCTGCGCGGCGGTGCCGGACCGGAACAGGTCGGTTCCCTCGCGCAGGCGGCGCGCCGCATCGAGCCGGGCCGAGACCGTGGTTGCACGCGCGCCGTCGGCCGAGGCGGCGTTGATCATCGCTAGGCCCGTGCTTACCCGTTCGCCAGCCTGCGCAGCGACCCGCTGCCTTGCCGCTTCGTCGAGCGCGGGAAAGGCGAGCAGTTGCGAGATGAAGCCGGTCCGGCGCGATTCGTGGCCGTGCTCATTCTCCCCTTCCCCATTGATCATGCGATCCATCATGGGGTTCATCATCTTCGCCATGTCCGACGACCCCGACGATGCCGGTGCGGACATGCCCCCGCCGGCCGGCATGCCTGCGCCATGATGCGCGGCATGATCCTCGCCCTCCTGCGCGCCCGCGCCCGCGGACAGGCTGAGAGCGATTGCGCAGCCGAGGCTCAAGCGTCGAAGGCTGATCCGCCTGGACATCCTCATCCCCTTTTTCAGCGCGCTTACATATCCTTCATCGGCATCGCCGAATTGCCCGGCGCGGGATCGGGTGCCGGCGCGGTCTGGTTGCCGGCCCCGGCGCGCATCGCGTCATGGTCCATCGCCTGACGGTGATGCCGCTCCATCTCGGCCTGGTTGCTCATCGCGTCCATCGACGCCGCGTCTGCAGCGTTGCCGCTGTCGGTCAGGACCGGGGTGGCGGCGACGCTGTTCGCCGCGGGCGGCACCGTCTGGTCGGCCTGGCGGTCGCAGCCCGAAAGCGCGAGCGCCAGCAACAGGCTTCCGCCGACAAGCGGAAGGGCTTTTTTCGCATGGTCGATCATAGCTTGCTCCTTGGCTTGAAAACTGTGGTCCCGGGCGCCGGGGATGGCGCCCGGACCGGCTCATTGCGCGCTGCGCAGGATCTGAAGGCACCGGTCGTGCGAGAGGTTCATCGGGTTGCGCCCCTGCCCCTTCATCTCGCCATGATCATGCGGCGTCTGGAGACCCATATTGCCCTCCATCGCCCGGCAACTCTCGACCTGCGCCGAGGTCGGCCGCGTGGTTACACAGGCGCCTAGAAGCAGCGCCGGCGTGAGGACGGCGATCAAACGCATTTTCTTCATGACAAAAGCCCTTTCGCTAGTGATGATCGTTCGTCCTGCGCTGCCTGATGTTTCTTGTTATGCTGTTGGTCTTTCCGCCGCGCCGTCAGGAAGGCGAGGATCGGGCAATCGGAGACGGGCACTTCGCCCGGGCATTCGTCGGCGAGCATCCGCAGCATGTCGCGGATATCCGACAGGCGCTCGAGCCGGGCTTCGGCGTCCGCGATCTTGGCAAGCGTGATATCGAGCACGGCCTGGGCATGCGCGGTGTCCGACGCCCTGAGCGCCAGCAGCTGCCGGGCCTGTTCGAGTGTGAAACCAAGCTCCTGCGCCGAGCGGATGAAATTGACGCGCTCGAGGTCGGTCGCGTCGTAGAGCCTGTAGCCCGCTGCCGTGCGCGCGGGTTCGCGCAGCAAACCCATCCGCTCATAATAGCGGATCGTGTCGCGGCCCACGCCCGCAGCGGCGGCCAGTTCGCCGATCTTGAAATTGCCCATGTCATCCGCTCGATCATCATGCCGGTTGTGTCCAGGGTCAAGCGGTTCGCTTTGACCCCGAACGGTCCGTTGCCGCCGGCAGCCCGCTGCCCCGACGTCTCGCATCCGGGCAGCTTGTGCCGGCGGGCCACCGGCTCGTCAGTTCTTGCGAAGCTCGACGATGTCGTGCTTGGCAGGCGTACCGTCGGCGACGGACACGTGCGCGAAGTGATCATCGAAGATATGATCGATCGTCACATGGCCGATGAGCTGGCGGTGATAAGTCGGCGCCACGCCTTTGAACGGACCCGGATGGGTCACGACGCGATAGACCTCGAGCTTCTGGCCGACCTCGGCGCCATCGGCCTTTCCGATGCAGACGACCGTGCCGTTGCTGCCCGTGTCGACGATCGAACCGCGCATGAACCAGGTGTGGCCGATACCTTGCGCGAATAGCGGAGAGGCGCCGAGCATCGAGATTCCGGCCAGCGCCACCATGATGGACTTCTTCATCATCATCTTGACTCCTTGAGTGAGCGTTGAGAACTGCCGCTCGATTTCTCGAGGGGAAGATTTTGTTTCTTCGCCCACAGGACTATGGTCCCGGGTCCAAGCTCGGTATACGTAGTGTTCGCAGCCGAAGTTTTTCGGGCAAGGTGTCTGAAGGCCGGGCTTACTCGTACGTAACGATCCAGGGCACGACTTTCGTGTTTATGAAACGTAGTCTGGAACCAGGCCTTAACCCCTGAGGACAAGCGCTTTACGTCCAGCTGGCCGCGCAAAACGGCTACGTTGGCGATAGAAGAAGGTCGTCGAAGGTTCGTCCGACGAATTTACGCTTCGCTATCTCCCTCGTATCTCACGAGCAATTCCTTGCGGGCTGCCATTTCGGTCGCAACAGATGCCACCCGGGCAGGCGGAGCAGGCGGTGCCTGCAGCTCCGGAGAAAGCGCCTTTCCAGCCTACTCCAGTGCTCCCTGCCGCACCCCTAAGCCCCGCCATCATCAACGGGAGCGAAAGACTGTGGCGGCCTTTCCGGAATCCACCAGACCTGGCAAAGGCCCCACTCTGCTGACAATTTCATTTCGACCTCGACCGGAACTGATGGCATCTAGGCATGGCCCCAGCCAAGTCAGGCGGCGGCCAGGGGCTACGCGTAGCGCGACCGGTCCCGGGATCGATCCCGATCAACAACATCCGGAACGCCTTCGGCGTCCTCGTTGAAATCGCGAATTGCGGCGCGGCGCCATCCGCTGTTTTGCTCACTCCCGGAAGGAGCCACCCTCATTCCATCGTCGCGCGAAACTCTGTCATCCGGTCCGCTTCAAACGCGTTGGTGCCGGGATGAATGTGCTGATCAGCGTATTCCAAACAGAGATCGACAACAAAGGATTTCGATTCCGGACAACGAACTTCATCAGGTTCGCGAGGTTCGAGACCAAGGATACCAAATCAGTGCCCAAGGCGAACAAAGCTCCGACCATCATATTGTGGACGAGCCAGAATGGGGCCCCTACGAGAAAAAGGCCTTTCATCCGCGTAGTCGAGGTTTGGAGCCGTGCGAAGCTGCCCAACAAACTGCCCGTGAACGCCAGAGCTGAGGGGAGACCGTGCCAGGTCACAACCGACAGAAAAGCCATCAAAATGAGACTAGCGCCGTAAAGCCTCGTCACCACATAGCGATCACGCACTGACGCGGAAATGACGAGCTGCGAACATGAAATGAGGCACGCTATCGCCGCAGTGGGTGAGCCGAGCATCAAAAAATAGAGCGCGAAGGCGGCAGCACCCGCGCTCTGGATTTTCACCGCGGTTCGATAGTCGTCGAAAAACGGCCAGCTAATGACGCACAAAAGCGCGACGCAGCCGAACGCGGTGGCAATCATGATTGCCGCCACCCGGTTGTTTCGCTCAAGACCTGCGTTTCGCGCCCAGCTCTATCTTTCTTCATAGTGCAAGCGTGAACGAACAAGGTTAATTACGATTTAAGAACGCCCGTAGTAGCGCGGATTTACGGCTGCTTTTGGATCGCCGTTACCTCGCCGGCGTTGCCCGTCAACATAAGGTCAAAATCGACCTTATCGCCAACCTTCACTGCATCTGTGATCGCCGGGGCAGCCTTGAACGCCATTGTCATTGCCGGCCATTTGGCTTCGGGGATGGCGCCATGATCGAGTGTGATCGTGCCCGCAGACTTGTCGATCGCGGTGACCGTGCCGTGTCCCTTCACCTTGATTGCAGTGGCAGCCGACGGCTCCATCGCCATATTTGCCATGTTGCCGCTCATAGCGGCGGCGGGTTCTGCCTTGTTGGTCTCGACCGCAACGGGCGGTTCGGCTTTTTTCCCGCAAGCGACGGTCAGTGCCGCGAGGCCGAGGGCAAAGGTCAGTCGTCCGTAGTTCATGGTCTTCTCCTTTATAATGAAACGTGTTGGTCATTGGGCTTCATCTTCGGCCGCCGAAGCAGCAGATAGGCGGCAGGCAGGACGAACATCGACAACAGCGGCGCGGTCAGCATGCCGCCTATCATCGGCGCGGCGATCCGGCTCATGACTTCGGATCCGGCGCCCGATCCCAGCAGGATCGGCAAGAGGGCAGCGAGGATCACGGCGACCGTCATCGCCTTGGGCCGAACGCGGAGCAGTGCGCCTTCGCGCACTGCCGTCTCGACCTCGGCGACATCCGGATCGGTGCGCTCTTCCAAGGCGTTCTTCAGGTAGATCAGCATCACGACGCCGAATTCGGCGGAGACGCCAGCGAGCGCGATGAAACCTACCCCGGTGGCGACCGACTGGTTGAAGCCGAGCAGATAGAGGATCCAGATGCCGCCGGTGAGCGCGAACGGCAACGTCCCCATGATCAAAGCTGCTTCATCGAACCGCCCGAAGATCATGTAGAGCAGCACGAAGATGATCAGCAGCGTCGCCGGCACGACGAGCTTCAATTTGGCAACGGCACGCTGGAGATATTCGAACTGTCCCGAATAGGCGACGCTAACCCCTGGCGAGAGCGTCACCTGTCTTGCGATCGCATGCTGCAGGTCACTCACGACCGACGCAAGGTCGCGTCCGCGCACGTCGACATAGACCCAGGTCGATGGGCGGGCGTTTTCGGTCTTGAGCATCGGGGGCCCCTCAGCGATCGAGACGCGCGCAATGGTGCCGAGCGTGATCTGCTGTCCGGACGGGGTCAGGACCGGCAGCATCCGTATTCCGTCAAGACTGTCGCGTAGCTCCCGCGGATAGCGGACGCTGATCGGATACCGTGCCAGCCCCTCGACCGTCTCGCCGATCGTCTCGCCGCCGATCGCGCCAGAGACGATCCGCTGCACGTCCGTAATATTGAGCCCAAATCGGGCGGCAGCGGCCCGATCGACATCGACATCGACATAGCGCCCGCCCGTCAAGCGCTCTGCGAGCGCCGAACTGACCCCAGGCACGGTTTTCGCAACCGTCTCGACATCGTGCGCGATGCGGTCGAGCTCAGCGAGGTCAGCACCCGACACCTTGACCCCGATCGGGCTCTTGATGCCGGTCGCCAGCATGTCGATCCGGTTGCGAATGGGCGGCACCCACACATTGGCGAGGCCGGGCAGTTTTACCGTTCGATCAAGCTCCTCGACCAGCTTGTCCGGAGTCATGCCCGGTCGCCATTGGTCGCGAGGTTTGAACTGGATCGTCGTCTCGAACATCTCAAGCGGCGCAGGATCGGTGGCAGTCTCGGCGCGGCCGGCCTTGCCGAACACGCTCTCGACCTCGGGCACGGTCTTGATCAGGCGGTCGGTCTGCTGGAGCAGGTCCGACGCCTTCGCCGCCGAGAGACCCGGCAGCGCCGAGGGCATGTAGAGCAGATCACCCTCCTCCATCTTCGGCATGAACTCGCCGCCAAGCTGGGTGAGCGGCCAGGCGGTTGTTGCAAAAGCGAGCGCCGCGATCAGCAGTACGGTCCTTGGCCGCCGCATCGTCCAGTCGAGCGCGGGCCGGTAGATGTTCGTCAGCCAGCGATTGACCGGGTTGGACTGCTCGGGCGGAATCTTGCCCCGGATCAGCAAACCCATGAGCACCGGCACCAAGGTCACCGACAGGATCGCCGCCGACGCCATCGCATAGGTCTTGGTGAAAGCGAGCGGTGCGAACAGCCGCCCTTCCTGTCCTTCCAGCGTGAACACCGGAATGAACGACAGGGTGATGATCAGAAGGCTGAAGAACAGCGCTGGCCCAACTTCGGCTGCCGCTTCGGTGATGACGGTCCATCGGGTATCCCCCTCGAGATGTTCGTCCGGGTGATCCTCCTCCCATCGCTCGATTTTCTTATGGGCATTCTCGATCATGACGACCGCGGCATCGACCATCGCGCCGATGGCGATCGCGATGCCGCCCAACGACATGATGTTGGCATTGACCCCCTGGAAACGCATGACGACGAAGGCTGCCAGCACACCAAGCGGAAGCGTGAGGATTGCAACGAGCGCCGAACGGACATGCCAAAGGAAGAGCCCGCAGACGATCGCAACGACTATGAATTCCTCGACCAGCTTGTGGGTCAGATTCTCAACGGCGCGGTCGATGAGCTGCGAGCGATCATAGACCGTAACCACATCGACGCCGGGTGGCAGGCCCTTCTTGAGCTCTGCGAGCTTGTCCTTGACCGCCGCGATTGTCTCGCGCGCATTCTTGCCCGAGCGCAGGATCACAACGCCGCCCGCGACCTCGCCCTCACCGTTCAATTCGGCAATCCCGCGCCGCATCTCGGGGCCGGCCTGGATCGTGGCAACGTCGCCCAGTCGCACCGGCACACCGCCGGCTGCGGTCCTTAAGGGAATGGCGCGAAAATCGTCGAGCGTCTTCAGATAGCCGGAGACACGGACCATATATTCGGCCTCGGCCATCTCCAGTACCGAGCCGCCGCTCTCCTGATTGGCCTTCTGAATGGCATCGACCGTCTGGGCGTGGGTCACGCCGTAGGCGGCGAGCTTCACCGGATCGAGCAGCACCTGATATTGCTTCACCATGCCGCCAATGCTGGCGACCTCTGCGACCCCCGTTACCGTTTTCAGCTCGTAGCGCAGGAACCAGTCCTGAAGCCCGCGAAGCTGCGAGAGATCGTGGCGGCCAGTGCGATCGACCAGCGCATATTCATAGACCCAGCCCACCCCGGTCGCATCCGGCCCCAGCGCGCTGCGGGCGCTGGCCGGCAGCCGGCCTTGTACCTGGTTGAGATATTCGAGCACGCGGCTGCGCGCCCAATAGAGATCGGTGCCGTCCTCGAAGATCACATAGACAAAGCTGTCGCCGAAGAAGGAATAGCCGCGGACGGTCTTTGCGCCGGGCACAGAGAGCATCGTGGTGGTGAGCGGATAGGTCACCTGATTCTCGACGATCTGCGGCGCCTGCCCGGGATAGGAGGTGCGGATGATCACCTGCGTGTCCGAAAGATCGGGCAACGCATCGATCGCGGTCGATCGCACCGCCCAGACGCCCACGCCGATCAGCGTCAGCACCCCGATCATGACGAAGAAGCGGTTTCTGACTGACCAGCGGATGAGATGGGCGATCACTGGCCCATTACCTTCGCCATGCGGCGCACGGTTGGTCCACTCGGCGCTTGATCGAACCCGAACCGGACCTTGTCGCCCGTCTTCAAGCCGCGCGCGACGTTCGGATCGGTGAGCTGAAAGGTCATCGTCATTGCTGGCCAGCCAATGGCCGGCACGGCTTGATGGCTCAGCGTCACCGACTGGGCGGTGAGTTGTTTGATCGTGCCGACGGTCTCATAGACTGCGCCGGTCGCCATAGGTTTGGCAGGACCTTTTGGCTTGTCAGCTCCGATCGGCCGTGCGTCCACGCCCGAGAGGCTCGCTTCGGAATCGATCAGGAACTGGCCCGATGCGACGATCCTTTCGCCTTCGCTCAGGCCCGCCAGAATCTCCGTATCATCGCCAGCTTCCCTGCCGGTTTGCACCTCGGCAGGGCGGTAGCGCCCCTTGTCGAGCGCGAGCATGACCAACGTGCGCTTGCCAGTGCGGATCAGGGCTTCGGACGGCACCAGCAACGCCGGCTGCGCGCTCCCGCCAAACGAGACGGTCGCAAACATGCCGGGACGCAGTCGCCCGCCGCGATTGGGCAGCTCGATCCGAACGGTGAGTGTGCGGCTGTCGGCCTGTGTCTCGGGGAGGATCGCCGAAACGCGCCCGGAGATGGTTTCGCCGGGGAAGGCTGCAAGCGCGGCTCGCACCGCTTGTCCAGGCTTCAAGGGACCGGCGACCGCTTCCGGCACGGCGGCATTCAACCAGACCGTGCCGAGCCCGTTGACCTCGGCAAGCGTCTGGCCTGCCATCAAGGTCATGCCGCCCCGCACGTTCAACGTCTTGATCACGCCGCCCGTGGGCGTGGAGATGGTGATCACATTATGCGGTCGTCCGGTTTGCTCGACCGATGCGATCGTGCCGGAGGGCATGCCGAGCAGCATGAGCCGTTGACGCGCGGCCTGGATCAGAGCGGCGTTGCCGGTGCGGCGGACCGCCAGAAACTCGGTCTGTGCGCCGCCCCATTCCGGCACCAGAACATCGGCAAGCGGCGCGCCTGCACCGATCACATCACCAGGTGCGCGGCCATAGACACGGGAAACGAAGCCGCCTGCACGCGCCTGAACGATCGCAACGTCGCGCTGGTTGAAGTCGATCGTGCCGGTGGCGGTGAGACTGCTCGCCAATTCGCCGCGCCGCACAGCCACCGTTCGCATCCCGAGCGCCTGGGAGGCGGACGGGTCGATCGATATTCCCGGCTGTGCCGCGCTTGCCCCCACCTCATCCGCATAGCGCGGGATTGTTTGCATTCCCATCGACGACAGGCCTGGACCGTCATGATGCTCAGCGGGGATCATCGGGTCATACCAATAGAGGATCTTGCGTGCCGGCGGTTTGGCGGCCGTAGCGTCGGGTGATCCTCCTCTCCATTCAGAGATGGTGAAACCGACCCCGCCAGCGGCGACCGCGAGCAGCGCCGCGGCACCGAAAAGGCCGCCCCGAGGGATTGTGAAATGGCTCATTGCGATTCGCTCCGATACGTAAGGTTCAGTCGAACACCGTCAGCAGCGACAAGGGCTTCACGGTCGAGAGTGTTGAGGGTGACGTCGGCAAGGGCCGCATAGGCATCCGCGATATCGACAAGATTGGGGCGACCTGCCCCGTAGCTTGCCGTCTCCAACGTCACCCGCTGCTCGGCGAGTGGCAGCAATGTGTCCCGCGCGCGCAGCCACTGTTCATGATGCATGATATGGTCCGCAAGATCGGTTTCGAGATCAGCGGCCAGCGCCCGCAGGGCCGCGTCGCGTTCGGCCAGGATGCGTCCGGCATTCTCCTGGGCCGCCGCAATGCCCGCATTCTGTCGACTGCGGGTAAAGAAGGGCAGACTGACCGTCACACCGGCTGACACATAATCTCCAAAACGAGGGTCGCGGCGTTGATAGGCAAGGTTCACCCCGAAGTCGGAACGGCGGTTGGCATCGGCCATACGCACATCGGCCATTGCCTGACCGGACTGGGCGTCGATCATTGCCATGGTGGGAAGGCGATCCAGGCCAGCGCGCAGTTCGGCCCCATCGACAGGGAAGTCGGGAATAGATCCGGCAATTTCAGGCGCCGGGTCACCCGTCCATCGCGTCAGAGCAGCCCGTGCCCGCGCTATGTTTGAGACCAGTTCGCTGCGACGATCTTCTAATGAGGCGATAGCCTGTCGGCCGGCAAGAGTCTGCGCAGGCCGGGCATTGCCCGACGCGACGGCACTGGGCGTTGTCCGCACCACGCGCTCCAGACGGGCTAGAAGATCATCAAGCGCGGTCAGCCGGCGCTCGGCATAGGCAAGGTTGATCCAGGCAAGCGCAGTGCCGACCTCAACCGAACGCGCCTCAAATGCGGTGTCGGCATCTGCAGCCTTGATATCGCTGTCAGCGCGGGCGCGTTGCGCACGGCGCTTGGCGAGGTTGGGAATATCCTGGGACACGCCCACCCGCGCCATCGTGAAATTGTCCTGCCCGGGAGCAAACGCCAATGGCCCCGAGATCGGGAAACTGTCGAGCCCAACGGCCAGAGTCGGATCAGGTAGCGATCCGGCGCCGCCACGAGCGGAACGAGCGGCCTCGGCGGCGAGCGCCTTGGCCTTGATCGACGGCGCTTCCTGCCGCGCGCGCTGGAGCGCAGCGTCGAAAGTGAGGGGACCAGCGAATGCAACGCCGGGGATCGCCGCGAGCAGCGGCAGACAAACAAACAATCGCATGGAAAACTCCTGATCGGAGGATCAGGCCGGCGTCGCGCACTCTGGCAGGCATGTCAGTGGCGGCGGGATGGGGGCAATCCCGCCGCCACTGCTGGCCTGGCCGTCTATGCGACCTTACACGGCCAGAGGCTGTGCCTAGCCGGCCGAGGGAGCCGACGAAGGCGATGCCATGCTATGCATCTCCTTCATGCAGTCCGCCGCGCTCATCTTCATCATGTCGCAGTTGCAGTTCGCCATCTGCGGAGCATCGGGCACCCAGACGCGACGGGGGCTCATAGATGGCGCACGCGGGCCATAGTTTGGCGATTGACGCCATTCATAATGGCCAGACTGCGAGTTTGTGTTGGGTTCGCCGGCGAAAGCGGCAACGGGAGCGGCAAGCGCAATGCCCAGCAGGGCATAGAAAACACGGTTCTTCATGACTGTAATCCTTGGGCAAAATATCGTGGTAGCCGCGGGTCAGACAGGATTTTCAGATGCGCGATAGACGCAAGAATCCTGTCAGCCTGGCAGCCGGTGTCGATCAGCCAAGGAGAGTCGGTGGTTCCGGTTCGGGAGTGAGGTCACTGCCGTGCAGGACAGTGATGGTTGCCCAGAAGGGCAGAGCTGGACTGGCTTCGCGTGCTTCCAGCATAGGCGCGTCATTACGAACGGCCAGCGGAACGACGCAGCCCATGGCCGCGATGCATTCCCGGGTCATGCCCTTGCAAGGCTTCTGAGCAGGTTGTTGCTGCTGTGCCATTATCTTCATGCAGTCTTCCGACATCCCAGCCACGGCCTGCACAGACGTGGCCATTGGGGCGGACATCGCAGGCGGAGCGGACGCAAAGGCCGCCGCTTGGCCAATCAAGCCAACCATGACTCCCAGAAGGAGAAGAAGTTGCAAAACGCGTTTCACAGCCGTTATTTATTACGCCTCGTAGCATCAAAGATCAACGAGATGGTCACCCGCCGTGTCGGGCAAATACCGTCTGACCCGCCGATCCGAAGGCGATGACAGAGTAGGGTTGTGGTTTTTGGCCGGGGACTTCCATCCCCGGAGAACCCAGCGGCATGCCCGCTACGGCCAATCCCTTTACGCCCTTCGGGCGCTTCGCGATCGCGCGCTTCATGTCGGCAATGGGAACGTGGCCCTCGAAAACCATGCCATCGACAATTGCAGTATGGCATGATGCCAGCGCAGCGGGCACGCCTTGAGCGCGTTGAAAGCGGCCGCGTTGCTGGTCGTCGACGATATTGACGCTTTGTCCAAATTGTCTGCGCACCTGGGCCGCCCACTGTTCGCAGCAACCGCAACCAGGGTCACGATGCATGATGATCGGGGCAGCTTCGGCGCTGGCGACGGAGAAGGCTGCTATGAACGCAGCGAGGGCAAATTTGAGTGTCATACGATCCCTTATTGGTTCCCCCCGCCCCTGGGCGGGGGAGGAAAGGTCTATTGGGCGCGCTTGTTGTGGGCTCTCAGCCAGCCTTGAAGCTCGCCCACTTCTCGCGTTTGCTCGGTGATTGACTTGTTCGCCATCATTCGGACCTGCGCGTCCTTGGTGTCGCGCAAAACGATGCGTGACATCGCAATCGCACCGCGATGATGCTCGATCATCTTGCGCACCCAGGTCTCCGTTGCATCGCTGCCCGTGGCGGACATCATCTTCTGATGCATCTCCATTTCTGCAGGCGGGTAAGGATTGGCTGGCGTGGGGTTCATGGTCTGGCGCATGTCCATCTTGCTATGGTCCATGCCCTGCATTTGGGCGATCGCCGGCGCGGCCACCAATCCAGCGATGATGATGGGGACTATTTTCTTCACAATTCTCTCCTCAGCGCCCCGCATTGATAATACGCATGGGCGCGCCATTTCCCTCGTGAGGCGGCACAAAATTTACGGGAACGGGAGCGCGAAGCCTACTTGCGGGCTAGAATATCCTTCATTTCATCGATTTCGCGGCGCTGAGATTCCTCGATGCCGCTGCACAGACGAACGATTTCCGGATCCTTCAAGGAGGCCTCGCGGCACATCAGGATCGCGCCCGAATGATGCGGGATCATCGATCGGAGGAATGCTGTATCGCCGATCGTTGTTTGCGTGCGGATGAGGGCAAATGATCCGGCGAATATCGCAACTGACCCTAATATAAGGGCCGCGTTTGCCTTTTTCGACGGGAACATATGGCCCATCGCGAGGACCATCAGCACCACCATGGGCGCCACCATCATTAGCGTCATGTAGAGCATATTCAGGTTGTTGTAGAAGCTCCCCAAGCTGTCGATCATGACGAACATCACCAGATACATGATGACGCCGCCAACCAAGGTCTGCAGGGCGAGGCTCGCATAGGCATTTTTCATCATTGGTCGTCTCCTTTGGCCCCCGCCCCGATCCTGCTTGACTATTCAACCCGTGCGGCGTCGCTTTCGCGGCCACCGAAGATACAAAAGTGCCGAACCCGCGATCGCCAATGCGAGACCACCTGCGGCAAACGCCATCAACCACGGCGTGTTGAAATTTTCGTGGTTTTTCCAATCCATGATGTGGAGCGCCCAGAAGAAATCGTACAGGCGCCACGTTCCATTTCTCACAGCGACGATCCGACCACTATTCTGGGCAACATAGACGCGGGTCGCTTCGCGGTCAGGGAAGTCCACCCGCCAGGCCGGCAGGACGCCCTTGAATTCTGGGGTCGACGCCACAACCAGGCGCACGCTCGGCGGCTCCGACGTACCACGGTAGGCCTGTATCGCCACCGCGCGAGCCATCGCAGCGTTCACGGGACCAAGTCGACGACCTGTTTCTGCATCGTGGAGTGAGATCGTCCCATCGATAGACTCGACCTCCGCAATCTCGCGGCCGAGCAGCGCGCGATATCGGACTTCACGCACGGGTCTGGTCGCCGCGCGCAACACTAGGTCCAACGGCGCGCGCGATCTCGACTGTTCCAATATCGCCGGCGACGATCGCTCGACGAGATGTTCACCGCGGACTCGCTCGATCGGCAACAGGCTCATGACAAGACCGCTCGCAAACCAAAGCAGCAGCTGGACGCCGATAACCAGGGCTAACCAGCGATGAACGCGGCTAGCCCCGATGTGGAAGCGGAGTTTGGCGCTTCTCAGAACCAGGTCCGAACACCGATTACAAAGCTGGCCGCCTTCACGTCCCCTCCGTCTGAGCGTGCATAGTCCGCCGTCCGCCCGAACTTTCGGTCGTAAGAAACGCCGATGTAGGGGGCAAATTCGCGGCGCAGTTCGTAACGCAAACGCAGTCCCAATTCGGCGTTCGTGATGCCCGCTCCAATCCGCGTCTCCGGGACATTTTGTGCTGAAAGGTTCACTTCCAGGCGCGGCTGGAGAATGAGGCGTTGCGTGATACGCTGATCATAATAGCCCTCGATCCGCCCCAACACCTCGCCTTTGTTCGACAGAAACAGGGCAGCCTCGGTCTCAAACCAGTAAGGCGCCACCCCCTCAATACCGATCGTCGCATAAGTACGGGATGGGTTGGGTTTGAAATCGTAACGGACACCCGCCTGGAGGTTCCAATAAGGGTCGAGTGCACGACTGTAGAGCGCCTGAACTTCTGCGGTCTCCATGTAGGTGCCGCTTCTGCCAGCAAGAACGCCCTCACCCTCTGTCTTGACCACCAGCCGATCGAGATCCTTGCCGAACCACGCCTCCCCGTCCCACCGATAGCCGTCGCGGCCGTTACGGACCTGATATTCCGCCAGATTGAACAGGATCATCGAGCTGGATGAGCCGCCATGTTCCTTATGCAGCATGGTACGCGAAGCCGCCATCTCGCCGTTTTTGTAGACGCGGTCGGCATAGTTGTCGGTAGGAGGTTGGGGTGCAGGGGCGTTGCCGGGCATGAGACTGGTGCCACCAGCGCCATGGGCTGCCATCGGCCCATCCATCGCCATGCCGGGCATCGACGACATATCGTGCTGCATCGGCTGACCGCCGGGTGCCGCCTGCATGTCCATGCCGGGCATGTCGTGTTTCATCGTACCGCCCGCCCCATCGGGCATGGTCATGCCAGGCATGCCGGACATGTCGTGGCCGGCATGCGGGTCAGCCGTTGGAGGCGTCTTGTCACCGGGCATCTCCATGCCGGACATAGCCCCCATGCCCGACATGTCGTGCGGCGCCGACTTGGGTTTTGCTGCCGGTGCCCGGCGCTTCGGGGTGGCAGGCTTGCCCTTAGCCGTGGGCGCAGCGGCGCGCCTGGGCTGGCTTGCTGGCTTGGCCACCGGCTTTTTCTTCGCCGCTGGCTGAGCAGCAGGCATGTTCATGCCCGGCATATTCTGCATCGACTGCGCGCTGACTGGGGTCGCCAAGGCGAGCGGGGCCGCGCCGATCAGAAGGAGAAGCGACTTCATGCGGCATCTCCCCGGGGACGGACAGAGACGACGCGCATCATCCCGGCATGCATGTGATAGAGCATATGGCAGTGAAACGCCCAGTCGCCGACTGCGTCTGCGGTGACGTCGAAACTTACCTTGCCTCCTGGTGCGACATTGACGGTGTGTTTGCGCGGCGAATACTCGCCATGCCCGGTCACCAGCTCGAAGAAATGCCCATGAAGATGGATCGGGTGCGACATCATCGTGTCATTGACGAGCGTGACGCGGACCCTTTCGTTTTCGATAAAGGGAATGGGCTCGCGCTTGTCACTGAGCTTCACCCCATCGAACGACCACATATAGCGTTCCATATTCCCGGTCAGGTGGATTTCCATCGCGCGGTCTGGCGCGCGAACATCGGGGTTGCGCTCCACCGCCATGAGATCGCGATAGACAAGAACCCGGTGGCCAACGTCTTCGAGACCCTGTCCCGGTTCTCCCGTGCGATCCATCGGCATGGGCGAGATCGTCTGGACACCCGGTCCCATCTTAACCTGCGGCGCTTTGCTGGCGTCGCGCATGTTCATGCCGCCCATTCCGCCCATCGCCATGCCGCCCATTGTATCACCGGACCCGCTGCCCATTCCGGGCATGTTGGCCATGGAACTATCCGCCGGTTTTTGCATGCTTGGCATCGACGCGCCGGCCCCCATATCCATGCCTGCCATCCCGCCCGCGGCAGCTCCGCCGGCAGACATGTCATGCCCCATTGCTGCGTGGTCCATGCCGGACATGCCGCTCATATCCATGTCCCCCATGCCCATGTCCTTCATATCGGCAAGGGGCCGCTTGCGGAGCGGCGGAACTTCGGCCGTCATGCCTTCACGCGGAGCCAGTGTGGCGCGTGCCATGCCCGAACGATCAACGGATTCACCGACCAGCGTGTAGGCGCGATCATCGGTCGGAGTAACGATGACATCATAGGTCTCGGCAACCGCGATCTGAAACTCGTCGACCTCGACCGGCCTGACATTGAGCCCGTCGGCCTGAACAACCGTAAGTTTGAGACCGGGAATCCGGACATTGAACGTCGTCATCGCGGAGGCATTGACGAAACGCAGGCGAACGCGCTCACCTGGCTTGAAAAGCGCGGTCCAGTTGTCCCGTGGGCCATGCCCATTCACGAGATAGGTATAGGTCGAGCCCGTGACATCGGACACGTCGGTCGGATCCATCCGCATATTGCCCCAGTCAAGTCGGTCCTTGAGGGGTTGGTCTTCCTTGGCCAGCAAACCGGCCAGCGTTTGCCGCTGATAATTGAAATAGCCACCGCCGACCTGCTTGAGCTTCCGGAAAATTGCGTGCGGATGCATCTGGCTATGGTCGGAGAGCACGATGACATGCTCTCGATCCGACTGAATCGGATCCTCGCCTTCCGGGTCGATGACAATCGGTCCGTAATGACCTAACTGCTCCTGCAGCCCCGAATGGCTATGATACCAATAGGTGCCAGCCTGGACGATGGGGAACTCATAGACAAAGGTCGACTTGGGCTTGATGCCGGGGAAGCTGATGCCGGGCACGCCGTCGAACTGGAACGGCAAAAGCAGGCCGTGCCAGTGGATCGAGCTGTCTTCCTCGAGATCGTTGATCACCGACAGGCGGACGTTTTGGCCCTGACGCAGACGGATGAGGGGCGCAGGCACAGTGCCATTGATGCCGATGGCATGGCTTTGTCGGCCGTCGATCATCATCATCTGATGCGCGATCTTGAGCGTGATATCGTTCCCGCTGACCGTTGGCAGTGGCTTGGCAATCCCGGACGAAATGGGTTGAGCCCATGCCGGCAGCCATGCCGACAATGCGAGGCCACCGCCGGCCAGCGCAGCGCCGCGGAAAAGGTCGCGGCGGTTCAATCCGGGGGACATAATATCTCCTTGTTCAACGTGCAGCACTTTGGGTCTGAAAAGACGCTTAAGCGCGGTATCTCTTTATCCTTACGCGCGAGCAGCGCGCACCCCTCATTCCTCAGCGAGTATTTCTGCGAGGCGCGCGCGCGCGCGATACAGGCGCGTCTCCACAGCCTTGCTACTGACGGAAAGCGCTTTGGCGGCCTCTGATTGACTGAGCCCTTCGACGGTCCTGAGCATCAGGACTTCACGCAACGTGGCAGGCAATGCGCTGATCGCCGCCGACAGTCGCTCCACCTCTATTTTCGATTCAGCACTGGCATGTGCGGAGGGTGCGTCATCCGGCACTTGCTCAATCTCATCATCCGACGGCGCGGAGCCAAATGTGAAGAGCTGCCGCACCCTCTGGCGGCGGCGCCAATCGCGACATTTGTTAATCGCGATCCGGGATAGCCAGGCGCGCAACGGACGCGCACCATCATATTTCCGCAGATGGCTGAACGCGGATACAAAGCAGTCCTGCGTGAGATCAAGTGCTTCCTCGGCATTCCCGACCAGGCCGCGCACCAGTCGAAATATCGCTGTCTGGTGCCGACGCATAATCTCGGCGAAAGCCGACTGCCGACCGGCAAGCGTCAGTGCCGCTAGTTCACCGTCCGAACACGCCTGGAGATCCAGACTCACCGTGCATCGTCGGTGAGCGCATGAACCACCGCCTGATCGAAGGTCTTGGCCTGATCGGGGCGAAGGATTTGCCGCATGGCGAAGATGTGCCCGAGCGTTTCCTTTTGCAGTTCGCCCATTGCCTGATGCGACTGATCGACGGCCGCGGTCACACGCGGCCCTTCGCCATGTTCGACCTCGATCGCGGCTGCGAGACGCGCATTGTCCGATCGCAGTTCAAGCTCCAGCGCGCGCCGACGCACGGCGAAACCCTGCTCTAGCAGCTCGATCTTGGCCTTCTGACGATCATCCAGATCGAGCTTGCTGTGCAAGACATCGTGGAGCTCGACGCCGGCTGCCTTGGGCCGCGGGAAAAAGTAGCGGCCCAGGAACACGCCCGCAACCGCCGATGCAAAGGCGACGATGGCGACGAGGAGGAGCAATTTGGGCTTCATTGAGAACCTACCAGCAGCGTCGAAGGGGCAAGCGGATTTGATGGCCCGAAAGGCGATAGCGTGACCGACGCCTCGGCACGCGGCGTAAAGCCATTGCTGGCGATACCCAGCAGTACCGCTCCGAAAGCCGCGACCGCACCGAGGCGGAATTGAGACGCGGTCGAAACCTGCGGCAATGCCGCTATGCGTCGGAACACAGCATCCTCCAGACCAATCAGCCCCGGATGCGTCGGTTCGTTGCGTAAGCGGCTCAGCAGCCGGTCCAGGTCGGTATCCATCGAAAAGTCCAATCCTCAATCAATCCGGGGCAACGGCCCAGGACGTGTTCTTTACTTTCCCCTCTATCAGCCTGTCCGTCAAAGCATCGCACATAGCGGGCATATCTGAGCAACAGCGACGGAGCAGCCGCAACGCTATGGCGCCGTCTTCGTCATGCCGGGCATATCCTTCATCATCGCGTCATGGTCTTCGGGCGCACTGGCTATTGCCGCCTGATATTGGGCGGGTGACATACGCGGAAGTTGCCTTACGAAAGCCACCATATCCCAGATCAGTTCGTCGCTATGGGTCTTACCCCAAGCTGGCATCGCGGTCAGCTTGACCCCATGCTTGATGATCCAGAATTGCTCCTTTGGCGATCTTTGCTCCTCGCGGGAAAGCTCCGGCGCCCTCGGATAGAGTCCCTGGCTGATTTCGGACTTTTCCAGTCCTGGCCCGAGATGGCAGCCGCTGCACATCTCGGTGTAGAGCCCCGCCCCGCTCTGCAGCCGCTTCACGTCCCCAAGGTTGGCCGGGACATTCACATCACGAGATCGCACGGCGATGGAACGATCTCGGAGCTGCTCGATCAGCCAATAGACCGGTTTGGTGTGCGGCGAATCCGCCCCGATGTCATAGGCACCCACATAGACGACGATCCCCGCTAGCGCGCCGCCGACCAGCGCTGTCGCAGCGATAAAACCTACACTTGGAAAGTGCCTGCGCAGCCAAGTCGTCCTAGCATTCTCCATAGCTTCCTCCCGAGCGGCAGCGTCCCTTGGATCCGGGTGGTTCTCACACCCATCCAATTGTCCATACGCACTGCAAGCTTCGATCCCTCATCTGTCGCGCAGATCTCATTCGCAAATCCCGCCGGGGTTCTGATTTGCAGAATTCTTGCGCGCCTGATGAGGGGTGGCGCCGCGTGGTGCGTAATTCGATGTGTCGGCAGTCTCGCCGCCCATGGAGAAATCGATGTTTCGTAAAACAATCTTTGCCGTCGCCATGGCGGCGTCTGTCCTCACCGCTACCGCTGCGCAGGCTCACCCTAAGCTCAATGGCGCAACCCCTGCCGCAAATGCCGTGGTCGCCGCCCCGACCAGAATTCAGCTCGTCTTTTCTGAAGCGCTCGTCGCACAATTTTCGGGGCTCGACCTGACGATGACCGAAATGCCAGGCATGAAGATGGGACCGATGAAGATGAACGGCGTCAAGGCCACCGTGGGCGCCGATGGCAAGACGCTCGTCGCGACGCTTGCCAAGCCGTTGCCGGTTGGAACCTACAAGGTCGACTATCACGTCGTCTCTGCTGACACCCATCGCATCCAGGGCAGCTATACCTTCAAGGTCCAGTAAGACCGTGCCTGACATCATAGCGATCGCAGTGAGGCTGGGACTTTTCCTCGATCTCATGCTCCTCTTCGGGTTGCCGATGTTCGGCCTCTACACGTTGCGCGGGACTGAGCGGGCATCCGGCTCGGTCCTGCGTTTCCGGTCGGTGTTGGCGACAATCGCGCTGGCCGGTATCGTATTATCTATCCTGGGCATGATGGTCCTGGCGGCCTCGATGGGGGGCGTGCCACTCGATCAGGTAGACCGCGCCACGGTCAATCTTCTCATATCGGGCACGGCGATCGGGACGGTCTGGCAGGTACGGGTCGCGGCCCTCCTGCTCGTGCTCTATTTTTCCATCGTCGGTTGGCGGCGTCCCGCTTTCGCCCTGTGGTCGCTGTCAGCGACCGCCGCTGTCGCTCTGGCGACCTTGGCCTGGACGGGTCATGGCGCTGCCGATGAAGGCTTGCGGGGATGGGTCCATCTTGGTGCCGATATCATCCATCTCTGGGCAGCGGGCATCTGGGTAGGCGCGTTGTTCGCGCTTTGCCTCCTCGTTTTCCGCCCTGCCGCGCGCATGGCGGTGGATCACATTCACCTCTCGCACCGCGCGCTGGATGGATTTGCGAAGGTCGGATCGGTGGTCGTGGCGCTGCTTATCGTGTCGGGTTTGATCAATAGTTGGATACTGATCGGCCCCTCCAATCTGGGATCCCTGTTTACCAGCCTCTATGGCCTGCTGCTGGTGGCAAAGCTGCTGCTGTTCGGCTTGATGCTGTTGCTGGCGGCGGCCAATCGCTACTTTCTGACGCCGTCGCTCGCGGCGGCGATCGAGACAGGCAACACCTCATCGGCGATAGGGTCACTGCGCCGTAGCCTCGCAATCGAGACCGGGTTTGCCATTACCATTCTTGCCCTCGTTGCCTGGTTAGGCCTGTTGGCCCCACCTGCCTCCGGCATGTGATCCTGCGTCAGGGCAGCGCACGCATTATTTCAAAGGCCTCATTTTTGTGTATGTCGACTGCGCAGTTCCATAAACGATCGGTCAGAGCGCTGTTGATGCTGCTCTCTACAGCTCTCGTCGTTTCGCATGGCGGTCCAAGTCCTGTCATACATTCTGCGGAGACGGAACACAGACCACTCGCCGAATTACGCGTAGATGCTCATGTGGACGGTGCAAATGCTGGCGATACCGGCAGCAATGAAGAGCCCGCCACAGATCATTCGCATATGCCTGCGGATCGGGTGAACGACGTTACGCTGGCGTTTTGGAACCGCACAGTCCGCAAGAAGATGTTCGGCCGATTGGCGCATGATCTCCGCGCGCAGGATCTTCTCGCAGAATTGATGCGACCTCCCACACTTCGGTAGCGCCCACTCCTCACTTTCTAGCCATCTGCCCAATTCCATGGCGCCTAACCGTCGGGTCCGCGCCAGCGGCTGTCTAGGAAGGTGTGACGTTCCAATACGTAACGAATTCGGCCTCAATCATGAGACGCCGGATCAGTGGCGCATTGGCCTACCGAAATGATCCCGGTGATCAGGCGCATTCTGAGGTACGCCGCGCGCCGTCCTCGGGCAAATGAGGGCAACAAGTACAATGCTGATGGAAATCGCTTATGGCGTTGCCGCCCTGGCAGCGACGCCCACGGCACAGGTGCACTTATCCGAGCTAGGCAAGGCAGGTGCCCAGTGCCGTCCAGATGAAAATGGTCCGGCCATAATTATCGATGTTGCGGGTCTCAAAGACCGCGTTGGACTGTTGAAGCTTGAGGTGTGGCCACCCCACGACGACGATTTCCTGCAGGATGCCAACGTTCTCGTCGCTCAAGGCAAGATATTCCGTCGGCTCGAACTGCCGCTCCGTCGCGACACGCCCCTACGCATGTGCATCAGAGTACCGAGACCGGGCACCTATGCGGTCAGCTTGCTTCATGATCGCGATTCCAGCGGGAAATTCAGCATATTGGTCGACGGCGTCGGTTTTGCGCAAAATCCCAAACTCGGGTGGAGCAAGCCGAACGCGTCTGCCGTGACCCTTACTGTCGGACGAACGGCGACCCGGTCACGCATCGTCCTCAACTATCATAGGGGCTTTCTCTCCTTCGCGCCGTTGAAGGGGGAATAAGCAATGCGGATCGTTGATGTATGCGCTTTTTACTCTCCTCTCGGTGGCGGCGTAAAAACCTATGTTCGCCATAAGATGCGTGCCGGCCCCCGGCTCGGGCACGAGATTATTGTCCTAGTCCCTTCCATCCAGCCCGGCGTGGAGATCGTGGGGCCCGGCGCTCGAATCGAATATGTCGAAGGCAAACCGTTCCCGCTCGATAAGCGTTACAATTATTTCTACGATGAGGCCGCGTTGCACGCCAAGCTCAATGCACTAAAACCTGACTTCGTCGAGGCCTCAACGCCATGGAGCAGCGCCGGCATCGTCGCGCGTTGGCGCACCGACGTTCCGCGCAGCCTCATCATGCATGCCGATCCGCTCGGGAACTACGCTTACAGGTGGTTTAGAGGTGTAGCGAGCCGGCCGATGATCGATCGCGGGTTCGAATGGTTCTGGCAACGTCTGAGGCGCCTGGATGAGCGCTTCGATCATATCATATGCGCAAGCTCGGACCTTACGGCTCGCTTGAAGGAGGGAGGACTCAAAAAAGTCGTCATGAATCGTATGGGGGTCGAGCCTGACATATTTTCACCCGCTAACCGCGACTTGAACGCGAGGCGATATCTTCTTAAACTATGCGACCTTCCGGAACATGCTCTCCTGTTGGTAGGTGCCGGTCGCCACGCACCCGAAAAGCGCTGGCCAATGATAATCCAGGCTGTCACGGCCAGCGGTTATAAGCACCCTATCGGTCTGATTATAGCTGGTGACGGCCGATGTAGTGCTGCGGTTCACAAAGCAGTTGCGGGGAATCCCCACATCCGACTCATCTCACCAATCTTGGACAGGAACGAGTTCGCCACGTTCCTCGCCAGCGGAGATGCCTTGGTGCATGGCAGCGAATCCGAAACGTTCTGCATGATCGCGGCTGAAGCGCGCGCTAGCGGTCTGCCAATGCTCGTGCCTGACAGCGGTGCCGTCGCTGAGCATCTAGTCACAAATGCCGGATACCACTATCATTCAGCGAAAGCGGCAAGCCTCGCACAAGCAATCCGACGCTTGGCGGGAGAAGGTACTGCTAGTCATCAGGCTACCGCGCGTGTCGCCGCTCACGACACGCGCACTATGGACGAACATTTCAAGGACTTATTCGATCTTTATACCTGCTCCGTCAGATCGAAAGCGGGAGCTGGCACGGCTTGGAGAGACTTATCCTTGCATCGTGCCAAGCCCGGGCTGTCGATGGCTCCCACGCGAGCGAGCGACGTGGTCCGAACCTCGAGCCATACCTCCAAAGTCGATTAGGTCTGTGCCGAACATCATTGCGATCGCGGTCAGAGCGGGATTCCCGCCGATCTCATGCTTTTCTTCGGCGTGCCAATGTTCGGCCTCAATATGTTACTCGTGACCGAGCGAGCCTGCGGTGGTTCTGCGCATTCTGCGTAAGCGGAGCTTTCAGCCCACCTTGTCGCGATTGATGTGAGCGGGGAGTCTCGCCTCCTTTTGGCGGGAGGTCGGATAGTGCCATGACGATGTCATGTGATGATGCTGGCACGGAGCCGGTGCGGCGGATCGAGGTGTTCACGGGTGCGGGGCGGCGTCGCGAGTGGAGCGATGAAGCACGGGCGTCGATCCTCGCGGAGAGCTTTTCGGGTTCGGAGTCGGTTTGTGCGGTGGCCCGGCGTCACGGCCTTGCGCCGTCGCAGCTGTTCGGCTGGCGCCGCGAGTTGCGCAAGCGCCTGGAAGGCCAAGGTGTGTCCCTTCCGACCGCCGCGGCGCCGGCGCCATCGTTCGTCCCGGCAGTGATCGACCCGGCGCTCGCGAGCGCCCCGCCGCCACCGGCGAGGCAGCGGCGCCGATCGCGGGCGAGCGCGATCGATTTGGAGATCGACGGCGTCGCGGTGAAGATCGCATCGGGCGCCGACAAGAGGACGATCACAGCGGTGATCGAAGCACTCAAGGCGACGCGATGATCGGACCAGGACCGGGCGCGCGGGTGATGGTCGCGACGCGCCCGGTGGATTTTCGCAAGGGGCCTGACGCGTTGGCCGCGCTGGTTGGCAAGGAGTATGGCGGCGATCCCTATTCGGGGGTGATCTATGTCTTCCGGGCGAAGCGCACCGACCGGATCAAGCTCGTCTGGTGGGATGGCACCGGGCTGTGCCTGATGGCTAGGAAGCTCGAGCAAGGTGGCTTCCGCTGGCCGGGCATTCAGGACGGCGTGATGCGCCTGACCGCAGCGCAACTCGGCGCGCTGTTGGAAGGCCTCGACTGGCGCCGCGTCCATGGCGGGCGGCGTCCACAGGCACCGCAGATCGCCGGTTGACGGGCGTTCGTGCGACTGATTCACTCCATCCATGCTCGTGGACGCGGATCTCCCCGACGACGTAGATGCGTTGCGCGCGCTCGTCCTCGATCAGGCCCGCGAGATCGACGCGATGAAGAGCTTCCGCGCCGAGATCGAGCGGCTGAGAGCGATCGTCGAAGCGCTCCAGCGCCATCGCTTCGGCCGTCGGTCCGAGCAGCTGGATCCCGATCAGCTCGAGCTGTGCCTCGAGGAGGTTGAGGCGGTGCTGGCTCAGGCCGAGCACGCCATGGAGAAGGCGAACCGCACCGCCGATCGTCAGCGCAAGATCAACCGCGGTTCGCTGCCTGCTCATCTCGAACGGATCGAGCAGGTCGTCGATGTCGACGACAAGGCTTGCCCGTGCTGTGGTGGCGCGCTGCACCAGATCGGCGAGGATGTCGCCGAGCGGCTGGATGTCGTACCGACCACTTTCCGCGTGCTGGTCACCCGTCGGCCGCGGTACGGCTGCCGCGGGTGTGAGAGCGCGATCGTGCAGGTGCCTGCATCGGCGCGCATCGTTGAGGGCGGTATCCCGACCGAGGCGCTGATCGCGCAGGTGCTGGTCTCCAAGTACGCCGATCACCTGCCGCTATACCGCCAGGCGCAGATCTATGCCCGGCAGGGCGTCCAGCTCGACCGCTCGACGCTGGCCGACTGGGTGGGACGTGCTGCCTGGTATCTTCGTCCCCTGCGTGATCATGTGCTCGAGCGATTGCGACGATCGGAGCGCCTGTTCGCCGACGAGACGACCGCGCCCGTGCTCGATCCCGGCCGCGGGCGGACCAAGACCGGGCAGCTTTGGGCCTATGCTGGGAGTGTCAGGATTTCCGTGTGCGGGCGGGCGGTTGATCATCAGGCCGCCATGGCTCTGATGAAACGTTCGCCGAAGATCACGGCAAATTGCGCCTTCGCCATGGTCCACTCACGTGGTGGCATCTTCCACTCTTTCTCCGACCGATTCAAGATCAGGTAGAGCAGCTTGGTGGCGGCCTCGTCGCTGGGGAAGTGTCCCCTGGCCCTGACAGCCCGCCTGAGCTTCGAGTTCAAAGCTTCGATGGCGTTCGTAGTGTAGATGATCCGGCGGACCTCGTCGGGGAACGCAAAAAACGGGATCACCTCGCCCCAGGCGCGCCGCCAGCTCTGGCCGATGGCGGGATAGCGCTGCCCCCAAGGGCCGGCCTCAAATGCCGTCAGCGCCTTTTCGGCGGCATCCGCGTCGGTGGCACGGTAAATCTCCTTGAGCGCGCTGGCGAGGTTCTTTCGGTCCTTCCAGGAGACGAAGTCCATCGAGTTGCGCAGCAGGTGCACGATGCAGGTCTGGACGATCGCCTCGGGGAACACTGCGGTGATCGCATCGGGAAAGCCCTTCAGGCCGTCAACGACGGCCAGCAGGATGTCTTCGACGCCACGGTTGCGAAGCTCGTTCATCACCCGAAGCCAGAACTTGGCACCCTCGTTCTGCTCGAGCCACAGGCCGAGCACCTCCTTTGCGCCGTCGGCGCGGACGCCCAGCGCAATGTGGATCGCCTTGTTGCGCACCATGCCCTCGTCGCGGATCTTGACCCGGATCGCGTCGAAGAAGACCAGCGGGTAAACCGGATCGAGCGGCCGCTGCTGCCAAGTGGCGACCTCATCGAGCACGGCGTCGGTCACCGTGCTGATCAGATCGGGTGAGACGTCTATGCCGTAAAGATCGTGCAGGTGCCTGGTGATCTCGCGGGTGCTCATGCCGCGCGCGTACATCGACACGATCTTGTCGTCGAAGCCGGGAAAGCGGCGTTGATACTTGGCGATCAACTGCGGGTCGAAGCTCGACTGGCGATCGCGCGGCACGTCGATCGCCAACTTGCCGGTGTCGGTCATTACCGTCTTTCGACCGTAGCCGTTGCGCATGTTGCCGGCGCCGTCTTCGCCAGCGAGGTGGTGATCCATCTCCGCATTCAGGGCACGCTCTGTCAGCGCCTTCTTCAGCGAATCGAGCAGACCGCCCTGCTCGAAGGCGGCGCTGGCAGCGCCGCCCGCCAAAAGCTGATCGAGAAGCTCATTCGGTATGGCAGGCTCTTTGCGTCGAGACATAGTGGGACTCCCTTTTTACCCATTATGCCCGCCCGCACACGGAAATCCTGACACTCCCGCTCAGGGTTATTTTTGTGGCCCGTCTCGACCTTGTAAGCCACGCCTTCAGCTTTAACCTGATCCATCAGCCCAACCTCATTACCGTGGCAGAGCGTATGCACGATGGTGCCGAAGCAGAAGCCATATGCGCCGATCTGGGGGTTGAGGCGCAGTTGGGCTTTGCGCGCCTTGTAGTAGTCCTTGGGCATCGAGCGGCTGATGCCGCAAAGTACGGTGCCCAACATGGCATCGCGGATCGCCAGCATGAAGGCAGTCTTCCGAGGAATGGACCATCCCTTGAAGCAGCCCTTGTTCTTTTCAAATTCGCGACAATGGATCACGTCCACATCAAAATCGTGGCACACTTTTTCAGCGTGGGCCTCGAATCTGGCCCAATCGTCCTGCTCTGCAAGATAGCCTGCGATGGTCATGACAGCGCCAGTGTCGGCGTCGCTATCGTCAAGATAAATGGTCAGCAATGCTTGAAACTCCCCATGGAAGCCGAGTTATCAAGCCTGTCGAAATCAGTCGATATCGATGATGAGAATCTCGAATTTGACCCTCCATTTCACCGCGCACGCCGATCTAGAAATGGCCGGCTCCCAGCTAACCGGTCGCTGCCAATTGCGGTGACCGTCGGCAGTTTCGTCCCAGAACCGCTTAACATTTGAATGTCCGCTTCTAGGCACGGCAAAATCGCAGTTGAACGGCTGAGATTGGCGCAAGGCGGTAATGCCCCTCCCATCGAACCACCCTCCACCCAACGCCTGTCCTACAACCCACCCCTCTGATAAAGTCACCCCGGCTCTTTCCACCGCCAGCCCACACGTCAACCTTGCCCATAATAAAATTACAAATGTAGGAAATCCTATGTCCGATTTACCGGGAAATATGCGAAGTTAAGCCCTGCATTTCCTATTTCCGGCCACCCGGATCAGCGCCAGCCGCAACGAAAAAGGGCGGCGCCTCGCGGCACCGCCCTCTATCTCTTAACCCGGAAGCCCGCGTTTATTTCGGGGCCAGCACCATCAGCATCTGGCGGCCTTCCATGCGGGGATAGGCTTCGACCTTGGCGACTTCGGCGACATTTTCCGCGACGCGCTGGAGCAGGGCCATGCCGAGTTGCTGGTGGCTGAGTTCGCGGCCACGGAAGCGCAGGGTGATCTTCACCTTGTCGCCGTCGCCGATGAAGTCATGCACCTTCTTCATCTTCGTATCATAATCATGATCGTCGATGTTCGGACGCATCTTGATCTCTTTGAGTTCCTGCGTCTTTTGCGTCTTGCGGGCGATATTCGCCTTTTTCTGGGCTTCGTATTTGAACTTGCCGATGTCCAGAAACTTGCAGACCGGCGGGTCGGCATTGGGCGATACTTCGACCAGGTCCAGCCCAACATCGGCCGCCTGTTCGATCGCTTCCTGCGTAAACATCACACCCAGATTTTCGCCTTCATCATCGATCACGCGCACCTTGGGCACGGTGATGAATTCATTATAGCGAGGGCCGGACTTCGGCGGCGGCGCCAGCGGGCGGCGCATCATCGGGGGACGTATAGCAGTATCTCCTATGGTCGTTGCAAAAACGAGTGGCTCTTAGCGGCTTTTTGGCAAAGCGCAAAGGGGTCCGCGACCCTCAATCAAGGAATCACGAACCCTGTGGCCTTGCAGCCTCTATAGCATATCGGGTGCGCGGGCCTCATTTGCAAGGCGCGAAATCGCCTCATCGAGCGAAAGGAAGCTCTGCCCCTCGCTGCCCAGCACGCGCAGCGCGACCTTGCCTTCCTCCGCTTCGCGCCGGCCAACGACCAGCAGGTTGGGCACCTTGGCCAGGCTATGTTCGCGCACCTTGTAATTGATCTTCTCGTTGCGCAGGTCCGCTTCGGCCCTGATGCCCGCCGCGCGCAGCTTCGCCAGCACCTCGCCCGCATAATCGTCCGCGTCCGACACGATGGTCGCGACGACGGCCTGCACCGGCGCGAGCCAAGCCGGGAAGCGCCCGGCATAATGTTCGATCAGAATGCCGATGAAGCGTTCATAGCTGCCGAAAATGGCGCGGTGGAGCATGACGGGGCGATGGCGCTCGCCATCTTCGCCGACATAAGAGGCGTCGAGCCGTTCGGGCAGCACCCGGTCCGACTGGATCGTGCCGACCTGCCAGGTCCGGCCGATCGCATCAGTGAGGTGCCATTCCAGCTTTGGCGCATAGAAAGCGCCTTCGCCCGGCAATTCCTCCCAGCCGAACTCCGGCGTGTTGAGGCCCGCGGCGGCGACGGCTGCGCGCAGTTCATTCTCCGCCTTGTCCCACATCTCTTCGCTGCCGAACCGCTTTTCGGGGCGCAGCGCCAGCTTGATCGAGTAGGTGAAGCCGAAATCCTTGTAGATGCGGTCGGCCAGCGCGCAGAAGGCGCGGACTTCCTCGACAATCTGGTCCTCGCGGCAGAAGATATGCGCGTCATCCTGGGTGAATTGCCGCACCCGCATCAGCCCGTGCAGCGCGCCATGCGGCTCGTTGCGGTGGCAGCAGCCATTTTCGTACAGGCGCATCGGCAGGTCGCGATAGCTTTTGATCCCCTGGCGGAAGATCAGCACATGCGCCGGGCAGTTCATGGGTTTGAGCGCCATCCAGTCGGCATCGTCCGACACCAGCGGGCCTTCATCGTCGACGTTGGGCACTTCGTCGGGGATGACGAACATATTTTCGCGATATTTGCCCCAATGGCCCGACGTTTCCCACTGGCGCGCGTCCATCACCTGCGGCGTCTTGACCTCGCGATAGCCCGCATCGTCGATCGCGCGGCGCATATAGGCTTCCAGCTGACGCCAGATCAGATAGCCCTTGGGGTGCCAGAACACGCTGCCATGCGCTTCCTGTTGCAGGTGGAACAGGTCCATCTCCGCGCCAAGCTTGCGATGGTCGCGCTTGGCTGCTTCTTCGAGGCGCGTCAGATGTTCGGCCAGCTGCTTCTTGTTGAGCCAGCCAGTGCCGTAGATGCGGCTGAGCATCGCATTGTTCTGGTCGCCGCGCCAATAAGCGCCCGACACGCGCGTCAGCTTGAAGGCGGACGGATCGAGCCGTCCGGTCGAGGCAAGATGCGGGCCACGGCACATGTCATACCAGGAGTCGCCGCTATGATAGACGGTCAGTTCCTCGCCCTGCGGCAGTTCGGCGGCCCATTGCGCCTTGAACGTCTCGCCCGCCGCCTGCCATTGCGCGATCAGCGTGTCGCGGGCGATGACTTCGCGGCGCAACGGCTTGTTGGCGGCGATAATCTCGCGCATTTTCGCCTCGATCGCGGGCAGATCCTCGTCCGTGAAAGGGCCACGGTCGGGGTTGGGCGCGAAATCATAATAAAAGCCATCGTCGGTCGACGGGCCAAAGGTGATCTGCGTGCCGGGGAACAGCGCCTGCACCGCTTCGGCCAGGACATGGGCAAAATCATGCCGCGCCAGTTCCAGCGCGTCGGCCTCATCCTTGGCCGTCACCAGCGCCAGCGTCGCGTCCTGCTCCAGCGGGCGGTTGATGTCGCGCAATTCGCCATCCACCCGCGCCGCAATCGCCGCCTTGGCCAGCCCCGGTCCGATCGCCGCTGCAATATCCGCCGGGGTAGTACCGGGCGCTACTTCGCGCACGTTACCGTCGGGCAGAGTGATTTTGAGCATGGCGGACACAGGATTTCCTTGAAAGGCAAAGCATGGCGCGGCCACAAATGCCGCGACTTCCCCATAAATGGGCGGTCCGGCCTGTCAAGGGAAGGGGAGGCGTCAGGCGATAAGCAGCCGTGCCTCATCACCCGTCGCCTGCATGAAGCCGACAGGCCCGCCGACATCGACGCCGGGCGGCAGCGCGTCCGCCGCTATGCCGCACAGCGCCAGTCCGCTCTGGCAGGCGCTGATCGTGACGCCCAGCGCCTGCGCCTCGGTCAGGACGGTGGCGAGGTCGGGCAGGCCCGCCGCCAGATGCGCGGCATCCTGTGGCGCGATGATCGGGGTGCGGAGCAGGGCGACGGCGTCGAGTTGCAGGAACAGCGCCGCCGCTCCGCCCAGCGCCGCCTGCGCACTGGCCAGCATCAGCGCGCCGCGCAGCCGTTCAGCGTCAGCGGTGGTGACGATAATCCTTAAGGGACGCATAGTTGCACGGCGCAGGCCGGGCAGGCGGGATCTTTGGGAACGTCCAGCGTGCGGAAACGCATGGAAAGCAGGTCAGCGATCAGCAGCCGCCCGGCCATGTCGGCGCCGAACGGCACGAGGGCGCGGATCACCTCCAGCGCGGCAAGGCTGCCCATCGCCCCGGTCAGCGCGCCGATGACGCCGGTTTCGGCGCAATTGCGCTCCGGCACATCCTGCGCTTCGCCGACCAGGCAGCGATAGCAGGGTTTGTCCGCTTCCCAGCCGCGATAGGTGGCGATCTGCCCCTCGAACGGGCCGACCGCGGCGGAGACGAGCGGTATGCGCAACCGTTGCGCGGCGTCGGCGACCGCCAGTCGGGTCGTGAAACTGTCGCTGCCATCCAGCACAACGTCCGCATCGCGCAGCATCAGCGCCGCATTGTCCGCATCGATCCGCCCGTTGATCGGGATCAGCTTGACGTCCGGGTTCAGTCGCGCAACCGCCGCCATCGCGACTTCCGCCTTGGGCGCGCCGACATCCTGTGTACCGAACATCACCTGCCGTTGCAGGTTGGACAGCGCCACCATGTCATCGTCGATCACGCGGATGGTGCCGACACCGGCGGCGGCGAGATAGAGGATCGCCGGGCTGCCAATGCCGCCCGCGCCGATCACCGCGACGTCCGCCGACAGCAGCCGAGCCTGTCCCGCGCCGCCAATCTCCTTAAGCACGATATGGCGGGCATAGCGGTCGAGCTGGTCGTCGCTGAGCGTCATGGCGCGTCGGACCAGAGGAAGCGCACCTGCGACCGCATCCAGACCGGGCCTGCCGGGCGATTGTCATCGGCGGTTTCGCGGGCCGTGCCGATGGTGCGACCGTCCACCGTCACAGGCTTTGTCACGACCTGCCCCTTTGTGCGGAAGGAATTGCCCAAAGTGTTGAGGATGCGGCGGCTCACGAAATTCTCGACGTCCGGGCAATTGGCGTTGACCGGCGCGATCTTCAGCGGCTTCCCCTCTTCCGACAGCAGGAACAGGACGTCGATCTCCAGCAGGTTCGACCCTTCATAGGGCACCGCGCCACGACATTTGCCGCGCCGATACAATTTGGCGACATCTTCCGACCAGCGCGGCGAAATCTTGCGCCCCAGCCAGCCCTCGATAACGGGCACGCTCGTCAAATCCTGCGGCATTGGCGGCAGGGCATCGGCCACCGGGGTGGTCGCCAGCATCAGCGAAAGCAGCATCGTCATCGCGTATCACACTCCTGTCGAACCAAAGCCGCCCTGTCCCCGCGCGGTGTCATCCAGCATATCGACCTCGGTGAAGCTGGCAAGCTGGACCGGGGCGACGACTAATTGGGCAATGCGGTCGCCGCGCTGGATGGGGAAGGGGGTATCGCCCAGATTGATGAGGATGATCTTCAATTCGCCGCGATAGTCGGCGTCGATGGTGCCGGGCGTGTTGGGCAGGCTGATGCCATGCTTGAGCGCCAGGCCGGAGCGGGGGCGGACCTGCACCTCATAGCCTTCGGGAATTGCCATCGCAAAGCCCGTGGCCACGGCATGGCGCCCACCCGGCGGCAGCAGCAGTTCCTCCGCCGACACCACGTCCATGCCCGCCGCATGCGCGGTGGCATAGGCAGGAACCGGCAGGCCCGCGCCATGAGGCAGGCGCTTGAGCTGAATATCAATCGGAGCGAAGGGAGAGGACATCGGCGACCTTTGCGATTAATTTGCCTGCGACCTCGCCCTTGGGCAGGGCAGGCCAGGTTTCGATGCCGGACGTGGTGACGATCTGCACCGTGTTGGCGTCACCGCCCATCACATCGCCCGACACGTCGTTGGCGACGATCCAGTCCGCGCCCTTGCGTGCCAGCTTGGCCTGCGCATGGCCCGCGATATTCTGGGTTTCGGCGGCAAAGCCGATGAGCAGCACGGGGCGCTGTGCGTGACGGCCAAGCGTCGCAAGAATGTCCGGGTTTTCGACCAGCGCCAGCGGGGTGGGCTGGCCGGAGCCATCCTTTTTCAGCTTCTGGTCGGCGGCGTCCGCAGTGCGCCAGTCGGCGACGGCGGCGACCATGATCGCGGCGTCAGCGGGCAGCGCCTGTTCGACGGCGCTCAGCATCTCGCGCGCGGTCTGCACGTCGATGCGGGTGACGCCTTCGGGCGTGGGCAGATGGACCGGGCCAGCGATCAGCGTCACGCGCGCACCGGCCCGCGCGGCGGCTGTGGCGATGGCAAAGCCCTGCTTTCCCGACGATCGATTGGCGATGTAGCGCACCGGGTCGATCGGTTCGTGCGTGGGACCGGCTGTGATCAGGATATGGCGACCGGCCAAATGAACGCCATTCGTTTCGAGCGCAGTCGAGACACGCTGCGCGCCCGCCGCAAAATCCGGCTGCCCCGCCAGGGGATCGTCCCGCTTGGGCAAGGCCAGCAGCCGCTCCATCTCCGCGACGATCCGCTCAGGGTCGGGCAGTCGCCCGGTGCCATATTCGCCGCACGCCATCTCGCCATCGTCTGGCGTCATGATATGGACGCCATCGGCCCGGAGCCGCTCCAGATTGCGCTGGGTCGCGCGGTGGTGCCACATCCGCACATTCATGGCAGGCACCGCCAGGACCGGCTTGTCAGTCGCCAGCAACAGGGTGGTGGCGAGGTCATCGGCAATGCCGTTCGCCATCTTGGCCAATATATTGGCGGTTGCTGGCGCGACCACGACCAGATCGGCCTGTCGGCTCAATTGAATATGGCCGATTTCCTGTTCGTCCTTCAGGTTGAACAGGTCGGTAAAGACCGGATTTTCGGTCAGCACCCCCAGCGACAGGGGCGTCACGAATTGCTGCGCCGACTCCGTCAGCACCGCCCGCACGCTCACCCCGCGCTTGCGCAGCAGGCGGACGAGTTCGAGCGACTTATAGGCCGCGATGCCGCCGGAGATGATGAGGAGGATGCGAGGGGTCATGAGGGGTGTTGATCCAGTTCAGCGCGGCACATGGCTTCAAGAGCTGCAAGGCGGCTTTTAGCAACACCCCAAATGAGATCAGGGTCAACGCTCACATAATCATGGAAAACGACGTTACGCATTCCATAGATTTGAATCCAAGGCAGATCGTGATGATTCTTCAGTGCGTCAGAGAGTTGTCTTGTTTCCTCACCGATTGTCGCGAGGCGATAAGCTGTCAGATCGCGTTCATCACGATCGGCCAGGAACATTTCGATCGTCATCGTCGCCAGCCGCCGCTCAATATCGGCGATCAATTGCAGGATGAGTTCCAGCCGGTTGGCATCACGATCAGCTATCCGCATCAGAACACGCGAATTTGATCTTTGGCGGCATCTTGCGCTATCCGGGGGCGCATGAACGCTTGCTGGACCAGATCCACCCGCTGACCGACAATATCTTTCAGCCGCAACTGTATGCCGATAAAATCAAGGAGGTCATGAACGCGCGTCTTGTCGATCTCGCACATCAGATCAATGTCTGAATCCGCGCGCGCATCGCCCCGCGCCACGGAGCCGAACAAGGCGAGCGAAGTAATCCCCGCAGCGCGCAGTTCGGCCTCATGCGGCTTGATCCGGGCAATGGCTTCCTCGCGGGTCATAGCGATGAAGATAATAGCAATGTCGCGCCGACGCCAGCCGCCGCAGCCAGCACCGCCACCAGGGCGTAGCGCCAGCCGCCGCCCACGCGGATCAGCTTCACTTCGGTCAGTGGCGGCGGGGGTGGGGCGCCGCCTTTTTCCGGGAAAGCATCCTCGATCCTGCGGATGAGGCCGGGCAGGCGTTGCAGCGTGCGCCAATTTTCGATCAGCGTGTCGGCGACCTTCGCCTCCGGCCCCAGTTCGTCGCGCAGCCAGTTCTTCACATAGGGGCCGCTGGTTTCCCACAGATTGATGTCGGGATCGAGCGAGGTTGCCACGCCTTCGACCATCACCATCGTCTTTTGCAGCAGCAGCAGGTGCGGCTGGGTCTGCATGTCGAAATCGCGGGTGATGGCGAACAGGCCGTCCAGCATCCCGCCGACCGACAATTCGCGTACCGGCTTGCCGCGCATCGGTTCGCCCACCGCGCGCAGGGCGGTTGCGAACTCGGCGATATTATGATGGGCGGGCACATATTGCGCCTCGAAATGGATTTCCGCGACGCGCTTGTAATTGCCGGTGATCAGCCCGTAGAGAATCTCCGCCAGCCACATGCGCGCGCGCCGGTCGATCCGCCCCATGATGCCGAAATCGATCGCGACGATGTCGCCATCGGGACAGACGAACAAATTGCCCTGATGCATGTCGGCGTGGAAGAATCCTTCCGCGATCGCCTGCCGCAGGAAGGCGTTGACCAGCCGCGCGGCCAGCGCGGGCAGGTCATGCCCCGCCGCAATCAGCGCTTCGCGATCGGCAATCTTGATGCCGTCGATCCAGGCCATCGTCATGACCTTGCCGGTGGTGCGGTCCCAATCGATCGCGGGCACGCGATAGCCCGGTTCGGCAACCATCGCTTCGGCCAGTTCGGAGGCGGAGGCCGCTTCCCGCCGCAAGTCCAGTTCGCGCGCGGTCCAGCGCTTCATATTGGCGATGACCAGGCGCGGGCGCAGCCGGGCGATCTCGCCGCCCAGTTGTTCGACATGAGCCGCCGCCCATTCATAGGTCTGTATGTCGCGGTTGAACTGGTCGATGACGCCGGGCCGGATCACCTTGACCGCGACGTCGCGCCCGTCGGTGGTCAGCGCGCGATGGACCTGCGCGATGGAGGCCGCGCCGACCGGCTCTTCATCGAAGCGAGCGTAGATCTGCTCCAGCGGCTTGCCGAAACTCGCCTCTATCTCGGCCCGGATCGTGGCGAAGGGAACCGGCGGCAGCGCGTCCTGCAGGCGCAGCAGATCCAGCGCGGCGGCTTCCCCCACCAGATCGGGGCGGGTCGCCAGCGTCTGGCCCAGCTTGATCGCAGCCGGGCCGATCGACTGGAACGCATCGGCATAGCGCGGCTGTTTGGGCACGCGCGCGCCGAAACGCGCCAGCCGCACCAGCCGCCTCACGGGCGCGGGCGTCAGTGGATCGTGCTCGATCCCGCGCAACGCGCCATGACGCGCCAAAGTGCGGCCCCATTTCAGGAGCCGCCAGATATGGGTGATGTGGGCGGTCATGCCGGGATCAAATCTTCCAGCCCGAATGGATCGCCACCAGCCCGCCCAGGATCGGCTCGACCTTCGTGTTCACGAACCCGGCATCGCGAATCATGCCCTCGAACTTGGGCATGGGGGGGAAGCGGCGGATCGATTCGATCAGATAGCGATAGCTGTCGGCGTCATTGGCGAACAGCTTGCCCAGTTGCGGAACCAGCTTGTGCGAATAGACGTCATAGACGTCCGAAAAGCCCGGCCAGGTCGTCGTGGAAAATTCCAGGCAGAAAAACCGCCCGCCGAATTTGAGTACCCGATGGGCTTCGGCCAGCGCCTTGTCGATATGGGTGACGTTGCGGATGCCAAAGGCGATCGTATAGGCGTCGAAACTGCGGTCGGCGAAGGTCAGTTCCTCCGCATTCTGTTCCGACCAGATCAGGCCATCCAGCCCCTTTTTCTGCGCGCGCTCCATGCCCACGCCCAGCATTTCGGGGTTGATGTCCGACACGGTGACGTTGGCGCCATGTTTATGCATGCGAAAGGCGATGTCGCCAGTGCCGCCGGCCATGTCCAGTATCGCCTCATGCGGCCGGGGCTTCACCCGGCTGACGAACTGGTCCTTCCACAGCCGGTGCGCGCCCATCGACATGGCGTCGTTCATCAGGTCATATTTGCCCGCGACATTGGAAAAGACCGCACGGACCATGCCCTGTTTTTCGGCGGCATCGACGTCCCGATAGCCAAAGGATGCTGTTTCGCTCATGGGATGATCCTCTAGACAGAGATTGCGCGTCGTTCCAGCCAAGAAGCTGGGAATTGGCAACGGCTTTGCCTAGATGTCCTTCATGCCAGAGCTTCCCGAAGTCGAAACCACCTTAGCAGGCCTGCGATCCGTGCTGGAGGGCGCGGTTCTTGCCCGTGTCGAGCCGCGCCGGGCGGACCTGCGCTTTCCCATTCCCGTCGACCTGCGCCAGCGGCTGACCGGCGCGACGGTGACGGCGCTCACCCGCCGCGCCAAATATGGGCTGATCGCCACCGACCGGGGCGACATGATGATATTTCACCTTGGCATGTCCGGGCGCTGGCGGGTGGACCCCAGCGAAATCGGCACCCATGACCATCTGATTCTGGAAACCGGGGCGGGGCGGCTGCTGGCGCTCAACGATCCGCGCCGCTTCGGTTCGGTCGATCTGGTGCGCAGCGATGCTTGGGAAACCTATCGCCCCTTCACCCGGATGGGACCGGAGCCGCCGGGGCCGGATTGCGACGCAGCGGCGCTGGCGCGCGCGCTCGATGGCAAGGCGACGTCGATCAAGGCCGCGCTGCTCGACCAGCGAATCGTGGCGGGGCTTGGCAATATCTATGTGTGCGAAGCGCTCAACATGGCGGGCATCGCGCCGACCCGCGCGGCGGGCAGGATCAGTCGGGCGCGCCTGGCGCTGCTGGTCGATGCGATTCGGGCGGTGCTTGGGGCCGCCATCGTCGCTGGCGGATCGACGCTGCGCGATTATGCCCGGCCCGACGGGGAATTGGGCTATTTTTCCAAGCAATGGCGCGTCTATGGCCGCGAAGGGGAGGCATGCCCATGTGGCGGCACGGTGCAGCGCCGGGTGGATGGCGGGCGATCGACCTTTTTCTGCCCGAAATGCCAGAAGTAGGATGCCGCCCACTGGTTGACGGCTGGAATGAACCGCTGTAAGGCGCGCACCTTCATGAGGCGGGTTGGCGAGTCCGACTGGTCTCTTTTCATATATTGACGAGAACCGAGGACTCTAAATGGCCAATACGCCGCAAGCCAAGAAGCGCATCCGCCGCAACGAACGTCGCGCTGCCATCAACGGCGCCCGCATCAGCCGGATCCGCACCCTGGTGAAGAAGGTGGAAGCCGCGCTTGCCACCGGTGACAAGGAAGCGGCCGCGACCGCGCTTCAGACCGTGCAGCCTGAACTGGCGCGTGGTGTTGCCCGTGGCGTGCTGCACAAGAACACCGCCGCGCGCAAGTTTGGCCGCCTGACCAAGGCTGTCAGCGCGCTCGGCTGAACCCGTCCGGGTCAGTAACGGTACAAAAAAGGCCCGCCCCCATCATTGGGGCGGGCTTTTTGTCGTTTCGCCACGTCCGTCACGGACCAGTCATAATGCAGACACGCGCATTTCCGGCGATTCGACGCATTGCAGCATAGTGGTAGCGATATAAATTATTGAAAAAGAACAATAATTTCATTGTCCTTCATTTTCCGCGGGTTTGCTGAGTCAACGGCTTTATTTCATTTTTTTGAATGGCCGCGCCCTTGATCCCACCCTGCACCCCTGTCTATTTTTGAAATCCGGCCGCCATCGAATCACCTTTTGGCGGTCGTCTTGTGACTGGTTGACGCATCATACTCGGCAAAGCGGGGGCTTTTCCGATCGGGTGTCGTGCGTGTTTTTTCCTGCCCATAACCGGGGGGCAGCGGGTAGGGTCGGCGAAGTCTATGAAGGATCATGCGTTAGTGACGGCTTGGGAGGATGGAGAGGGACGCCAGGCTGATTCCGGCCTGGAGGCCGCCTGGGCCGCTATCCGTGCCGGGCTGCGCCGCGATATTGGCGCGCGCATGTTCGACCAGTGGCTGAAGCCGGTACGGCTGGGCGACTATTGCCCCGAATCGCAGACGCTCGACCTGCTGGTCGCCACTGATTTCAGCGCCAATTTCGTGTCCGGTCAATTTGGCGATCGGTTGCGCATGGCGTGGCGCGCGGCCAATGTCGGCGTGCGCGAAGTCCGCCTGCACCGTGCCGCCGATGCGACAGGTCCGCGCCTGCTCGAAGTCGTCCGGGTCGAACCGACGGTTGCGCCCGCGCCGCAGCAGGTCGCCTCCAATTTTCAGCCGCGTCACGCCTTTGCCGACTTCGTCACCGGCGACAGCAACCGGCTGGCCTGCTCGGCGGCGCTTGCCATGGCGGGGGAGGCGGAACCGCGTTTCAGCCCGCTTTTCATCCATGGCGGGACCGGGCAGGGCAAAACCCATCTGCTCCACGCCATCGCCCGCGCCTTTTCCGATCATTCGCCTGCCGCGCCGGTCCTCTATATGTCGGCCGAACGCTTCATGGTGGAATTCGTCAACGCGATGCGCGCCAATGAAACCATGGCGTTCAAGGCGAAGCTGCGCGCAGCCCGCCTGCTGCTGATCGACGATATTCAGTTCATCGCGGGCAAGGGATCGACGCAGGAGGAATTTCTCCACACGATCAACGACCTCATCGATTCGGGCGCGCGCATCGTCGTGACGGCGGATCGTCCGCCCCAGCGGCTCGAATCGATCGACGCGCGCATCCTGTCGCGCCTCGCGGGCGGGCTGGTCGCCGACATATTGCCGGCCGATCTCGACCTGCGCCTCGCCATATTGGAGGCCAAGCGTGCCGTGGCGGGCGATCCGCCGGTCCCCGACGCGGTGATCGATTTCCTGGCCCGCTCGATCCGGTCGAACGTCCGCGAACTGGAGGGCGCCTTCAACAAGCTGGTCGCCTATGGCCAGTTGACGGGGCGCGCGATCGACCTCGACTTTGCGCAGGGGATGCTGGCCGACGCCGTGCGCGCCAATGCCCGGCGCATCACGGTCGATGAAATCCAGAAGCTGTGCGCAGCCCACTACAAGATCGATGCGTCGGAAATGCGGTCCAAGCGGCGCGCCCGCGCCGTCGCCCGCCCGCGTCAGGTCGCCATGTATCTGGCCAAGAAGATGACGCCGCGTTCGCTGCCGGAAATCGGCCGTATCTTTGGCGGGCGCGACCACAGCACCGTCATCCACGCCGTCCGCACGATCGAGGGGCTGCGCGAAAGCAATCCCGACATCGACGCCGACGTGCGCGCGCTGCTGCGCCAGCTGGAGGGGTGATCGGCGCGCACAGGGCGTAGGTGGTTGTGTCCCCGCGCAGGCGGGAACACACTTTCGGATCGAGTATCGAGACCCTAGACTAAGGGCATGATTCGCGCCCTGCTTCTCCTCCTCGTCGCCCTCCTGCCTTTGCCTGCCATTGCGCAGGATGATGTCCGCGTCGCGCTCGATACGACAGCGGGGCGTATCGTGGTGGCTGTCCATGCCGAAAAGGCGCCGATTACCGCCGCCAACTTCCTGGCCTATGTCGATGGCAAGCGTCTCGATGGCACGAATTTCTATCGCGGCGTCGGCGCGGCGGACTATGGTTTCGTCCAGGGTGGGGCGCAAAATGATCCCAAGCGGCTGCTGCCGCCGATCAAGCATGAACCGACGACGCTGACGGGCCTGACCCATGATGATGGCGCGCTGTCGATGGCGCGCTATGCGCCAGGCAGCGCGACCGCCGACTTCTTCATCGTGCTGGGCAAGATGCCCGGCATGGACGCGCACCCGGAGGCGGCTGGCGACAATCAGGGCTTTGCCGTGTTCGCCCATGTGGTCGAGGGGCTGGACGTGGTGAAAGCCATACTGACCGCGCCCAAATCCGCGACCGCCGGGGAAGGGGTGATGAAGGGGCAGATGCTCGAAACTCCGGTGAAGATCCTCACGGCGCGGCGGGTGCCTTAAGCAGAGCTGTGGTGTTCCCGCGCAGGCGGGAACCCAGTCCCGCCCACCGAACTGGGCTCCCGCCTGCGCGGGAGCACGTCGTGGCTATTCGCCGACCTCACCCTGCTGGTCCACAATCCGCGCTACCGCCATATCCGCCGTTACATTGCCGACGGTGCGGAAAATGTCAGGCACCGTCTCCACGGCCAGCAGCAGCGGCAGCGCCTCCACCGGCACGCCCATGGCGAGGCAAATGGGACCAGTGGTGGTGAAGAAGGTGATCTGGCTGGGCAGGCCGACCGCTGCCAGGCTGACGATCGCGGCGACCAGTACCCCCATCACCAACTGCGTCGGTCCCAGCGCCACGCCGTTCATCGCCGCCACATAAAGGGCGACGCCCAGATTGGCGGGCGGGCTGGTGATGCGGAAGAGGGATATGGCAAGCGGCAGGACGATCGAGCGGCTGGTCTCCCGCACCGCCAGCGGCCCGTCGCTCGCCTGGATCATCGCGGGCAGCGACGCGATCGAGCTTTGGGTCGAAAAGGCGATCGCCTGAGCCGGCAGGGCGGCACGCGCGAATCGGCCCGGTCCGATCCGGCCCAGCAGCACCGCCAGCGGATAGACCAGCAGCGTCACGATGACGCAGATCAGCACGATGAAGCCGATATAATGGAGCAGCGCGCCAGCCGTCGCGAGGCCCGATCGCGCGCCCGCCACCAGCGCCAGCGCGAATACGCCTATCGGGGCAAGCCACAGCACCCAGCCGACAACGACCAGCAGCGCCTCGGCCAGCGCCTCGAACAGGCTGGTCAATTGGGCGCGACGGGCCTCGGCGATACGGGTGACGGCAAAGCCGAAGATCAGGGCGAACAGCACCACCGCGACCACCTGGCCTTCAGCCGCCGACCGGATCGGATTGGTCGGGATGAAGCCCAGCAGCCATTGCGCGGACGGGCGCACGTCCGGCACCTGCGCTATTCCTTCCGCCCCGCTCAATGCGCCCACCGCGCCGGGCGGCACTGGCCACAGACGCAGCATCAGCGGCCCGACCAGCGCGGCGACGGCGGCAGAGGCGGTCAGCAATAGGGCGAACAGCAGGATCGCGCGCCCGGCCATGCCGCTGCTCCGCGCGGTCGTGGCCGCCTGCGCGATGCCCGTCACCAGCAGCGCGAAGATCAGCGGGATGAGCGGCATCTGAAGACCATTGAGCCAGGCCGAACCCACCGGCTGCGCCAGCGCGACGACATCCCCCTCCCACGCGCCGCCCCATTCGGTCAGCGCGATGCCCAGGCCCAGCCCCAGCAGCAGCGCGATCAGGATGCGGACGGTCAGGGACATAGGCTGGTTTCCTCCCGGCGCATCGGCGCGCGCCGACAGGCTAATGGCTGTTGCAGGCAGGATGACAGGAAAAAATGCGGATCGGCCCCGTTTGCGGCTTGGAGGCGGCGTTCGCTGCCAAAATGAACGCCCCAACGTCTTTCCGCACCTGGACAAAGATCATCCCCCCCTTGCAGGGGAGGTGGCTGGCCGGAGGCCAGACGGAGGGGTGTCGCGCTCTCGACAGGGCGATACCCCTCCACCACCGCTACGCGGCGGTCCCCCTCCACTTGCAGGGGAGGAATTTTTCATGCCGGGCTGGCAAAGCGCATGCCGCCAAAAAAAGAAGGCCCGGCCATCCGCATGGGATGACCGGGCCAATCGGGTCAGGCTGGGAGCCGCCCCGTAACTTGTGCCTGCCTCAGCTCTTTTTTTCGGGCGGCAGGGTGATCTTCACATCCTCGCCATTCTGGCCGGGGAAGTTGGTGAACATGGCGTCGATCAGGTTGGGGACGAGGTAGGTCAGCTTGTTCGACAGCGATTGCGCGCTGGCCTTCCCCTCGAACAGGCGGCGATTGTCGGCCGCGCGGTCGATTTTGAGGCTCAGGTCGCTGGTATAGACGGTATAGCTCGACACATCGTTGAAGCCGCCGGCGCCGAACAGCCAGGGATCATAAAAGCCATAGCCCCATGGGCGACCCCAACGGCCACCCCAGCCACCCCAAGGACCACCGCCCCAGCCGCCATAGGGGCCGCCAAAGCCGGTCGAGCGCACCTTTTCGCGGCCATTGTCGACATCATAGGCGACGCGCACGATAAGGTCGGCGCTGGCCGGATCGCCAGCCGCGACATAGCCGGTCTGGCTCAGGCGCTGGCCGACCATCGCGGCGTAATGGGAAAATTCAAGGCCACCAGCCAGTTGCGGATTGTCCGCGACGATGGTGAAACTCTGGCCAGCCGGGGCGGGGAGCTGTTGAAAGCGGGCGACGTCGGCCTTGAACGGCGTCGCGCAGCCAGAAAGCGCAGCCAGCGCCAGAGCGGGGGCCGCGAACATGCCGAACTTCTTGAAACGGGTCATTTTTCTGCGTCCTGTACCAGGCATGAAGCCTAATCAACTATGTGCGCGTTGCGATAGCAAAACGCAACTGAACATCATTTGAACGCACGAAGTAACCGAACGGGCGCAAAGCATGTTCTGTCAATTGAAGGACGTCGCGGACCCGCCAAACCCGTCAGCGCATCAGGCCCATCGCATCATAGGCCGCACGCAGCGTCGGCTCCGCCGCCGCCGCCGCCTTTGCCGCGCCCTTGTCCAGGATCGCGTCCAGCATCGCGTCGTCGGTCCGCAATTGCAGGAAGCGTTCGCGAATCGGGCGCAGCGTTTCGACCAGCACTTCGCCCAGCACAGGCTTGAACGCGCCAAAGCCCTTGCCGGCAAATTCGGCGCAGACCGCATCGGTCGTGCGGCCAGTCATCGTCGCCAATATGCCGACCAGATTGGTCGCTTCGGGACGCCCGGCTAGCCCTTCGGCAGTTTCGGGCAGCATGTCCTGATCGCTCTTGGCTTTCTTCACCTTGGCCATGATGGCATCGTCATCGTCGGTCAGGTTGATGCGGCTTAGATCGCTGGGGTCGGATTTGGACATTTTCGCCGTCCCGTCGCGCAACGACATGATGCGCGCCGATTCCTTGGGGATGATCGGCGCGGGCAGGGTAAAGACGTCCCTGCCGAAATCCGTGTTGAACTTGGTCGCGATGTCGCGGCACAGTTCCAGATGCTGCTTCTGGTCCTCGCCCACCGGCACATGGCTGGCCTGATAGAGCAGAATGTCGGCGGCTTGCAGCACCGGATAGACGAACAGGCCGACCGACGCGCCTTCGCGGTACTTGCCTGCCTTGTCCTTGAACTGGGTCATGCGGTTCAGCCAGCCGATCCGTGCGGTGCCGTTCAGCAACCAGCACAGTTCGGCATGGGCGGGCACGCGGGCCTGGTTGAACAGGACGGAGCGGTCGGGGTCGATCCCGGCGGCGACCAGCGCGGCGGCCATGTCGCGCACGTTGCGGATGCGCTGTTCGCGCCCCTCATGCACGGTGATCGAATGCATGTCGGCCAGGAAGAAGAAGCACTGGCTCTCCGAGTTCATCTCGTCCTGCATCTTCACCCAGTTGCGGATCGCGCCCAGATAATTGCCAAGGTGCAGATTGCCGGTGGGCTGGATGCCGGAAAGGACGCGCATGGATCGATTAACTCGCTTTGGGCGCACGGCGCAGGGCGCCACGCAATTCGCTGATACTATAGGCCCGGACGATCAGGGCCGCCGCCCCATAGACCAGACCGCCAATGCCGCACAACAGGCCAAGCGCGATGATGCGCTGCGTCACGCTGCCCGACATATAGGGATCGACCAGCGGATTGAGCAGCAGCAGCGCCACGCCCATGATCGCGCTGGCCAGGATGATGCGCAGCGCCTTGCCCCGGAAACGGGCATCCATGCGCAACTGGTCGCGGCGGTGGAGCAGCCAGTAGAGGACCAGCACATTGACCCAGGCGGCGATCGCGGTGGAAATCGCCACGCCGACATGACCGAAGGGCCAGATGAGGGTCAGATTGCCGACCAGATTGAACAGCATGGAAAACACCGCGACCCGCACGGGCGTTTTCGTGTCCTGCCGTGCGTAGAAGCCGGGCGTCAGCACCTTGATCAGGACATAGGCGGGGACGCCAAGGGCAAAGGCGGCAAGAGCGCCCGCCGCGCCGATCGTGTCGTTGGCCGTGAACGCGCCATGTTGCAGCAGCCCGCGAATGAGCGGCGTTGCCGACAGGCATAGCGCGACGGCGGCGGGCAGGGCCAGGAACAGCGCCAGTTCCATCGCCCGATTCTGGGTATGGCTGGCCGCCTGCTCATTGCCAGACCCGATCTGGCGCGAAAGCGCGGGCAGGATGGCGGTGCCGACGCCGATGCCGATCAGGCCGAGCGGCAACTGGTTCAGCCGGTCGGCATAATAAAGATAGCTGACCGCGCCCTGTGGCAGGAAGCGGGCGGCAAGGCTGGTCGAGATCAGCAGATTGAACTGGATCGCCCCCGCGCCCAGCGCCGCCGGGCCGATCAACGACAGCAACCGGCGCACCTGGGGCGAGAGGCGCGGGCGCTGGAGCCGCAGCACCACACCCGCCCGGCGACAGGCCCAGGTCAGCCATAAAAGTTGCAACACCCCCGACACCGTGACTGCAATCGCCTGCGTATGCGCGGTTTCGATCGGGGTAGCGCCGCGAAAAAACAGCACGGCGCCGATCATGCACAGGTTCAGCAGCACGGGCGCGGCGGCATTCACCCAGAAACGGTCGAGCGAATTCAATATCCCGCCCAGCAACGACACCAGGCTGATCAGCGCCAGATAGGGGAAGGTGATGCGGGTCAGCGTGACGGCCAGGTCGAACTTGGCCGGGCCGCCATCGGGAAAACCGCCGGTCATTGCCCAGACCACCGGCGCGGCCAGCACCATCATGAGGCCGGTGAACAGGACCAGCACCGGAAACAGGATCGACAATATCTGCCCGGCAAAGGCGACCGCCGCCGCCTTGCCGCTGCCCGGCGCGTCCCTGTCCCCTTCCGCCATCGTCCGGTTGAACATCGGCACGAACACGGCGGCAAAGGCGCCTTCGGCAAACAGGGCGCGAAACAGGTTGGGCAGGCGCCAGGCGATCAGAAAGGCGTCCGACGCCAGCCCCGCGCCCAGAAAGCGCGCGACCAGCATGTCGCGCACCATCCCCAATATCCGACTGATCAGCGTCAGCCCGCCGATGGTGGAGGTGGCTCTCAGCAGGCCCATGACAATATCTCCTCCACCCGTTCGCCCCCGACCGAGCGGGGGGGCAGGCTCTGAGCCTGTCGAAGGGCCGTCCTTTCTTGCGCAAAGACGGACAAGGCGTCGACAGGCTCAGCCCGAACGGAGGGTGAGTTCATACAGGCTCAGGCGTGGCCAGCAGGCTCGCCTGCGGTCGTTTCCATCTGCTGCGCCTGTTGCAGGTACAGTGCGCCAAAGTCGATCGGGTCGAGCAGCAGCGGCGGGAAGCCGCCGTCGCGGATCGCATCGGCCAGCACGCGACGGGCGAAGGGGAAGATAAGGCGCGGCGCTTCGGCCAGCATGAAGGGCTGGACCTGGTCTTCGGGCACATTGCGCATGCCGAACAGCGCGGCATAGAGCAGTTCGACGGCAAAGGCGGTGCCCTGCGGTGCGACGGCCTTGACCTCGATCTTCAGCGACACTTCCAGCACCTCGTCGCCCACCTTGTCGGCGCCGATGTTGAACTGGACGTCGATCTGCGGCTGGTCCTGCCATTGGTAGCAGGCGGGCGCGTTCGGATTCTCGAAAGAGAGATCCTTCACATATTGGCTGATCAGCGCGATCTGCGGTGCGGTATCGGCGCCATTCATCTGGCTGTTCACGGTGAAATTGGTGTCGACTTCGTCGGCCATTGTCTGTCCTGGCTTTCCCTGTTGTCCGGTGGGCGGCAAGCCCCCCTGTGCGATGACCCGCGCGCTTAGCAGGGGCGGAAGGGCAGGGCAATGCCGCGCCGTGCAACCCCCTATTTGAAGTTGTGCGCAAACATGCCTATGTTGTTCGGAACATTGTTCCCACACAAAGGGTATAGCCTTCCGTGTATGTGATTGTCATCCTCGCCATGATCGCCGGTTTTCTGGCGCTGCGGCTCTATTCCGTGCTCGGCAAGCGTACCGGGCATGAGCAGGAGCCTGCGCTGCGCCCGGCGGAGGACCGCGCCAAGGTGACGGTGCTGCAACCGCGCCCCGCCACTGAGATGTCGGGCGATTCGGTGCGTCTGGCCGATGGATTGATCGCGCCGGGTGCCGAAATGGGCGTCCGTGCGCTGATCGCCGCAGACCGCAGCTTCGACGTGCCGCAATTTGTCGATGGCGCAAAGAGCGCCTATCGCATGGTGCTGGAAGCCTTCTGGCGCGGCGATCGGGATGAAATCGCCTGGTTGTGCGACGACGATGTGCGCGCGTCGTTCGAGGAGGCGATCGCCGCCCGCGAGGCGGAGGGTCATGTCCTCGACAACCGGCTGGTCCGTATCGAAAAAGCGCGGATCGTCGAGGCGTCGGTCGATGGCCGGATCGCACAGGTTGCGCTTCAATTCGAAGCGGACATCGCGGCGATCACCCGCGACAAGGACGGCAATGTCGTTGCCGGATCGATGACCGACGCGATCGGCACCAACGACATCTGGACCTTCACCCGCGACATTCGCAGCGCCGATCCCAACTGGAAGCTCAGCGAAACCGACGAGGCGTGATCGCAGCATGAATTTTCGGCATAGGGCGGGCGCGCTGATGGCGGCGCTGGCACTGTCCGCCTGCGCGGGCGGCATGATCCCGCCCTCTGCCGGCGGCCCCGCTCCGTCGCGTCCCGTGCCGTCGGGTACGGCCACGCGCCCTACGCCTGCTGTACCGCGGCCGACCTTGCCGGTCGAAATGCCTGCCGATCCGGCGATGGACAGCAGCACCGCCGCGGGCCTTGGCGTTACGCGCGGCCCTGACATCGCCAGCCTGATCCCGTCGGGCGAACGATCGCGGCTGGCGCTCGAAGCCTTCCGCATATCCTGCCCGACGCTGATGCGCCGCACCGACCAGAGCGGCCTGACCAAGGGGTCCGACTGGAACAATAGCTGCGCGGCGGCGGCTAGCTGGCCCGAAGCATCCGCCAGCGAATTTTTCTCCCGCTATTTCGAAGCGGTGCAGGTGGGCGCCGGCACGGCCTTCGTCACTGGCTATTATGAGCCGGAAATCGCGGGATCGCGCACCCGCCAACCGGGCTATGAGGTTCCGATTTACCGCCGCCCAACCGACCTGATCGACGTCGATCTCGGCCAGTTCAGTGACGCTCTGAAAGGCCGCACGATCCGGGGCAAGGTATCCGGCACCAAATTCATCCCCTATGACGAACGCGCCCAGATCGTGGCTGGCTCGCTGGCCGGACGCGGGCTGGAACTGGCCTGGGCGGCTGATCCGGTCGAGTTTTTCTTCCTTCAGGTGCAGGGCAGCGGGCGTCTCAATCTGCCCGACGGCAGCGTCATGCGGATTGGCTATGACGGGCAGAATGGCCGCGACTATAGCGGCATCGGCAAGCTGATGAAGGATCGCGGCCTGATTCAGGTGGGGTCGATGCAGGACATCATGGCCTATCTGCGCGCCAACCCGGTCGAGGGCGCGGCGATCATGAATGAAAACAAGAGTTTCGTCTTTTTCCGCGAACTGACCGGCGCTGGACCGATCGGCGCGCTGGGCGTGCCCGTGACGGCGGAGGCGACTGTGGCCGCCGATCCCAAATTCATTCCGCTGGGCGCGCCGGTGCTGCTTTCGCTTGATCGGGCCGAACCCAATGGCGTGTGGATCGCACAGGATACTGGCGGCGCGATCAAGGGGGCCAATCGCTTCGACAGTTTCTGGGGCGCAGGCGCGCGGGCGCGGGGCATTGCCGGTGGCATGTCGGCGCGCGGCAGCGCGCTGGTCCTGCTGCCGATTGGTTCGGCGGCGCGCCTCGCAAGGCCCTGACCGGTCGTCCGATGGCGCGGCGGCACCTGTCCCCTGATGAGGCCGCGCTCTGGACCGCGCTGACCCGATCGGTCCGGCCGATCCGGCCGCATGGCCGCGTGATGCCAGCGCTCCCGACGCAGCCAGTGGCCATCACGCCCAAAACAGGGTTAACGCCGCCGCTGCTGCAGACGCCGACCCCCGTCGCGGTGCGTACACCGGCCGCCGTGCTCGATACCGGCTGGGAAAAGCGCATTCGCGGCGGCACGATCAGCCCCGACATGAGCATCGACCTGCATGGCCACAGCCTGTCGGCGGCGCATGTCCGGCTAAATCAGGCGATCGCATCGGCGCTGGCGCGCGACGCCCGCGTCCTGCTCGTCGTCACCGGCAAGCCGCCCAAAAACGCAGCGGATGGCGCTTCGCGGCGCGGGGCCATCCGTGGCGAAATCGGTCATTGGATCGAAACCAGCCCCTATGCCGACCGCATAGCCAGCGTGCGCATCGCCCATCCGCGTCATGGCGGCGACGGTGCGCTCTACCTTGTTTTGCGGCGCAAAAAATAACGCCATCCCCCGCTTTCGCTGATCTTTTCTTAACCACTGTCCTTCATATCCGGCGGATCATGATCCTGTTCGGGGTCGCTTGCGGGGGTAAGGAGGCAGATGCACGGCGTAACGTTGAAAAGCCGCGCCGCTGCCTTTGCCTGCGCCGCGGGCGCGCTGGTGTTCATCCTGTCGCTGGTGCTGGGCTATACGCCCGGCGCGCAGGATGACATCGTCCAGATCGGCCGCGCGCTGATCATCGCCATTCTGTGCGGTACGATGAGCTGGGCGTCGGCGCGCCGCACCATCGCCACCACCGCGACGGCCATCGACGCCGCCACCGAACGCCTGCTGGCCGCCGCCCATGGCGATCTCCAGTCGTCGGTGCCAAGGGAGATCGGGCTGGAATTGCCGGATCTGTCGGTCGCGCTGGAAAGCCTGTTCAGTCAGGTCCGCACCAATCTCGACCATGTCCAGGCGCTTGCCCTGTTCGATCAGGTGACCGGGCTTGCCAATCGCACCAGCTTCTGCCGCCAGGTCGAACGCCTGCTGGCCGAGCGGGAGGAGGGGCATGGCCGCCCTGTTCTTCATCGACCTGGACGGGTTCAAGGGCGTCAACGACACGCTGGGCCATGCCGCGGGCGACCAGCTGCTCGCGCGTGTTGCGGGCCGGCTGCGCGAAGTGGTGATGGCGCAGATCGGCGCAGGGATGGGGGACGCGGTCATCGGTCGCCTTGCCGGTGACGAATTCACGATGTTCTTCCCGACCCTGTCGGGCCACAACGCCGCCGCGCGCATCGCCCGCGCCATCCAGTTCGCGCTGGGTGAGCGTTTGACCTTGGCAGCCAGCATGTCGATCTGGGCGCGTCGATCGGCATCGCCTGCTATCCCGACCATGGCGATACGCTGTCCACCCTGCTGCGCGCCGCCGACATCGCCATGTATCATGCCAAGCATGAAGGGCGTGGCCGCGCGGAAATGTACAGCGACGCGCTGGCGCTGGAAGCGTCCGACCGCGCCGACCTGGAGCGCGACCTGCTTCTGGCACTGGAGCGCGACGAATTTCTGCTGGAATTCCAGCCGCAGATCGACATTCAGACGGGCCGCGCCGTGGCCGCCGAAGCCCTGGTGCGCTGGGCGCATCCAGAGCGCGATATCGTCATGCCCGGCGTGTTCGTGCCGGTGGCGGAGGAAAGCGGGACCATCGTCGCGCTGGGGGACTGGGTGATGAGCCGGGTCTGCGAGACGGCCGCCCGCTGGTCGCGCGCAGGCATTCATCAGCGGATCGCCATCAATATTTCCACCCGCGAACTGGGTCAGGCCGATTTTTTCCTGCGCCTGCGCCACGCCATCGCCACGCATCAGGTGCCAAACGGCATGCTGGAACTGGAAATCACCGAATCGCTCGCGATGGACATGGAAGCGAGGGTGCTCGACCAACTTGCCGCCCTGCGCCGCGATGGGTTGCGTATCGCGATCGACGATTTCGGTACCGGCTATTCCAACCTGTCGCGATTGAAGGAATTGCCGGTCGACCGGGTGAAGATCGACCGCAGCCTTGTGCGCGACATTGCCACATCATCCGAAGCGCGGACCATCTGTTCGGCCGTCGTCGGCCTGATTCAAGGGCTTGGCATGGAAGTGGTGGTCGAAGGCATAGAGAATCAGGCGCAGATGGACATGCTGCGCGTCATCGGCTGCACCCTGTTTCAGGGCTATCATCTGGCGATGCCGACCGGCGAGCAGGATTATCTGGGCCGCTACACCGGGAACCCCGCCATGCTGGAACGCGACGCGGGTTAAGCGCCGACTGGCTGACCCAGCGCCCGCTCCACGATCAGCCGGTAAATCTCGACCAGATCGTGCAGATCCTGCACCGCGACGGCCTCGTCCAGCTTGTGCATGGTCGCATTGTTCAGGCCAAACTCCACCACCGGGCACAGGCGCGAGAGGAAGCGCGCGTCTGACGTGCCCCCCGTGGTGGACAGTTCCGCCTCCACGGCGGTTACTTGCCGGATCGCGCCCGACACCAGATTGGACAATGTGCCCGGTGCGGTCAGAAAGGGTTCGCCGCTGATCTTGGCCATCACCGTGCCGCCCTCGGCCGCCGCGATCGCACTGATCCGTTCGACGAGCGAAGCACCGCTATGCTGATCGTTGAAGCGTATAGAGATGCGCGCGTTCGCCGCGCCGGGAATGACATTGGTGGTCGGGTTGCCAACCTCCATGTCGGTAATCTCTATATTGCTGGGCTGGAACCAGTCGGTCCCTTCGTCCAGCACCAGCGCATCGATCGCGGCCAGGATGCGGACCAGACGGGGCACGGGATTGTCGGCCAGGTGCGGATACGCGACATGGCCCTGGGTTCCGGCCACGCTGATCCACATATTCACCGACCCGCGCCGCCCGATCTTGACCACATCGCCCAGCCGGGCCGACGATGTCGGTTCACCCACGACACACAGGTCCGGGCGCAGTTCGCGCGCGGCCATCCGCTCCATCAGCGCCAGCGTGCCATAGACGGCCGGGCCTTCCTCATCCCCGGTGATGATCAGGCTGATCGTACCGGGCAGGTCGTCGGACAGGGTGCCCAGCGCGGCGACGAAGGCAGCGATCGATCCCTTCATGTCCACCGCGCCGCGTCCGTAGAGCAGGTCGCCGCGAATCTCCGGCGCGAACGGATCGCTGGTCCAGCCGGGACCGGGTGGCACCACGTCCAGATGTCCGGCAAAGGCGAAGTGCGGCCCTGCGCCGGTAGTGCGCCATGCCAGCAGATTTTCGACCGGCCCGTCGGGCGCTTCGCCGACCACGAACCGATCCACGGTAAAGCCCAAAGGCAGCAGCATGTCCTCAAGCGCGGCGAACACCGCCCCGGTCGCTGGCGTTACGGATGGACAGGCAAGCAGCTGCCGGGCAAGCGCCACCACGTCATCATTGGCTCTGGTCATGGTCATGCCCGTGCGTTAGCGAAAGCCATGCCGCTTGACCAGCAGCAGCAGGAGAAGAGGCCGTGCCACGGATCGATCCAGAAATAGTCGCGCTGACGAACACCACCGGCTATCCGCCGCCGCATGATAAGGCCGTGGCGCATCGATGGGTGCGGCGGCTGGGACCGGCGCTTGGCCTTACCGATTTTGGTGTCAGCCATGTCGTGCTGAAGCCCGGCGGCGCATCGTCCCAGCGCCACTGGCATGAGGATGAGGATGAATTTGTCGTCATGCTGGCAGGCGAGGCGGTGCTGGTGGAGAATGACGCCCGCACGCCCATGCGGTCGGGCGACATGGCGGTCTTTCCCAAGGGTGAGCCCAATGGCCACCATCTGCTGAACGAAAGCGACGATGATTGCGCGTTTCTTGCCTTTGGTCGTCCGCCATCGGGGGATTGCCATTATCCCGACATAGACCTGTTGTGGACGGATGGCGGCTATAGGCGCAAGGACAGGAGCAGCTTTTGACGATCGCACTGGATCGCCGCGCGCTGATGGGCGGCATGGGCGCGCTGCTGGTCGCGGCCAAGTCCCCGCCGGTCGCGCCCCCACCCGTCGCGCCGCCGACGCTGGTGAAGTCGCCCCGCCTGCGGCCCGGTGACACGGTCGGGCTGATCGAACCGGCGGGCTTTACCGATGACGGGTTCGACCTTGATCTGGTGCGCGAAACCATCGTCGCCATGGGGCTGAAGCCCAAGGATGCGCCCCATCTGGCGCAGCGCCATGGCTATCTGGCGGGCAAGGATGCGGATCGGGCGGCGGACATCAACGCCTTCTATGCCGATCCATCGGTCAAGGCGTTGTTCGCGGTGCGCGGCGGCTGGGGCTGCGCGCGCCTGCTGCCCTATCTGGATTTCGCGACGATCCGCGCCCACCCCAAGCTGCTGGTCGGCTTTTCGGACATTACCGCGCTGCATCTGGCTTTCGCGGCGAAGGCGGGCTTTACGACCATTCATGGTCCCAATGCCGCGAGCAGCTGGGGCAAATTATCCTGGGACGCTTTTCGTGCCGTGGCGTTCGACGCGGAAACCCCGACCTTCGCCAATCCGCCGGGGACGGAGGACCGGCTGGTCCAGCGCAGCGGGCGTATCCGCACCTTTCGCCCTGGCATGGCGCGCGGGCGGTTGCTGGGCGGCAATCTTACCGTGCTGGCGGCGCTGATGGGCACTGGCTGGCTGCCCGACTTTACCGGCGCGATCCTGTTTATCGAGGATATTGACGAAGCCCCCTACCGGATCGACCGGATGCTGACCCAGTTGGCGCTGGGCGGGGTGCTGGGAAAGCTGGCGGGCGTCATATTCGGTCAGTGCAGCAGCTGCACCGCCGCCGGCCCCTCCTATGGCGGCTTCACGCTGTCAGAAGTGCTGCAACAGCATCTGGAGCCACTCGGCGTCCCGGCGTTTCAGGGCGCGCTGTTTGGCCATGTCGCCAACCAGTTCAGCCTGCCGGAAGGGGTGCAGGCGGAAATGGACGCTGGCGCAGGTACGATCAGGTTGCTGGAGGCGGCGGTCACCTGAAGCATGATCATTTCAGGGTAAACTCCAACCTTCGTTCGTTTCGAGCGAAGTCGAGAAACCTGTGCGCGACGTTTCTCGACTTCGCTCGAAACGAACGGATGATGGGTGCTCATCGGATTTCCCCAATCACGCAATCGCCAGCACGCTGGTCAGCACGATCCGCACCAGTTCCGCCTGTCCGCGCGCGCCGGTCTTGGCATAGATTTTCTTGCTGTAATTGCGCGCGGTTTCCACCGTGATGCCAAGGTTCGCCGCAGCCTCGCTGATGGGAATGCCCTGCGCGATCGCCCAGGCAAGGCGCGCCTCGCTTGGCAGCAGGCCGAACAGTTCCACCAATTGTTCGCACCGGTCCGCCTGCGACCAGCGATCGCCGCTCAGATAGGCGATCGCCACCGGGGTCGATCCCGCCGACACCGACCGCCCCCGGATAGGCGAGACCAATATGTCCATCCATGGATCGCGGCTGAGGTTGATCGCGCGCGGTCGACTGTCCGGGTCGTCGGCCATCTGCTTGACCAGCGCGGTCAGTTCCCGGTCGATCAGCGGCGATTCCGGGGTCAGCCGGTCATAGCGCCCGCGCCGCAACACGCTGGTACGCTGGAACAACTGTTCGACATGGGCCGTCATGTCGATAATGCGGCAGCGCGCATCGAGCGTCAGCCAGCCGAAATTGAGCCGCCCGAACGCTTCGGTCGTCAGCGTCGATCGCAATTTCTCCCGCTCCAGCGCAACGAAGGATCGCAACGCGATACGCAGATGCGGCGCCAGCCCCGTCAGCAGCGCGCTGACCGCCGATCCGATCGAGGCTCCTCCCGCACAGGCCAGCCAGCCATCCACGCCGCTGGGCTCGGTTACGCGGATCGACCGCATGTCCGTTATCCCCTGCGGCAACACCGGGTCGCGGGGCAGGGCGCGATCGACCGGGGCGCTCTGTTCCAGCAATTCGGCCAGCGTATAGGCCCGTCCTTCGCGCATGTGGCGATAGGGGAAGGGGTCGCGGCCATATTTTTCGATGAACAGGCTGTGCAAATGGGTCGGCGGCGGCGGTCCGGCATGCAATTCGACGATCGCATCCTCGTCCACCGGGCGAAAGACCAGCGTCGTATAGATGGCGCCGGTGCGCATTCGCAGTTTTTCAAGAAAGTCATGCCACAGCGGTTGCTGGAACATCCCTTCGTGCAGGGCCGCCAATAATCCGCCATCGTCCAGCCGCATGGGCCATGTTCATACATCCTCCCATATGGGAGGTCCAGTCCTTTGGCTTTGCTGCCATAGGTGACGCACAATCAAGCCGAGGACCGCATGGTAGACGCAAAAACCTTGACCCATCTGGAGCGACTCGAAGCCGAGAGCATCCACATCCTGCGGGAAGTGGTGTCGGAGGCGGAAAAGCCGGTCATGCTCTATTCCGTCGGCAAGGATTCAGCCGTGATGCTGCATCTGGCGCGCAAGGCCTTCTATCCTTCGCCGCCGCCTTTTCCGCTGCTGCATGTCGACACGACCTGGAAGTTTCAGGAAATGTACAAGCTGCGCGACCGGATGGCGCAGGAAAGCGGCATGGAATTGCTGGTCTATCAGAATCAGGAAGCCAAGGACCGGGGCATCAACCCGTTCGACCATGGCGCGCTCCACACCGATATGTGGAAAACCGAAGGGCTGAAGCAGGCGCTCAACCTCTACGGTTTCGACGCAGCCTTTGGCGGCGCGCGCCGCGATGAGGAAAAGAGCCGTGCCAAGGAGCGCATCTTCTCGTTCCGCACCGCCTCCCACGGCTGGGATCCCAAGAATCAGCGCCCGGAACTGTGGAACCTCTACAATGCCCGCAAGGCGAAGGGTGAGAGCATTCGCGTCTTCCCCATCTCCAACTGGACCGAGCTCGACATCTGGCAATATATCCACCTGAACGACATTCCGATCGTTCCGCTCTATTTCTCGGCCAAGCGCCCGACGGTGGAGCGCGACGGCATGTTGCTGATGGTCGATGATGACCGCTTCCCGCTCGAACCGGGCGAAGTGCCGGTCGAACGCTCGATCCGCTTCCGCACCCTGGGCTGCTATCCGCTGACCGGCGCGGTGGAGAGCGAGGCCGCGACCCTGCCTGAAGTCATTCAGGAAATGCTGCTGACCACGACGTCGGAACGGCAGGGCCGCGCGATCGACAAGGACGCCGGCGGCGCTGGCATGGAGAAGAAGAAGCAGGAGGGCTATTTTTGACGCGCCACGGAATGCGCAGCGTTCCGAAGCGTCAACCCCAGCGAAAGCTGGGGCCTCAGGCCGCCTGACTCTTCCCAAGATCAACGAGATCCCAGCCTTCGCTGGGATGACGAGGTAGCGATATGACCGACACCCTCACAGACCCCATCTACAAGACCGACGCCCTTATTGCCGAGGATATCGACGCCTATCTGGATGTGCATCAGCACAAGACGATGCTGCGCTTCATCACCTGCGGGTCGGTGGATGACGGCAAGTCGACGCTGATCGGTCGGCTGCTCTATGACAGCAAGATGATCTTCGAGGATCAGCTTGCCGCGCTGGAGGCCGACTCCAAGCGCGTCGGCACGCAGGGGCACGAGATCGACTTCGCCCTCCTCGTCGACGGCCTTGCCGCCGAGCGGGAACAGGGCATCACGATCGACGTCGCCTATCGCTTCTTCGCTACCGAAAAGCGCAAGTTCATCGTCGCCGATACGCCCGGCCACGAACAATATACCCGCAACATGGTGACCGGCGCGTCCACCGCGGACCTGGCCGTCATCCTGATCGACGCGCGCAAGGGCATATTGACGCAAACCCGTCGCCACAGCTACCTCGCCCATCTGATCGGCATCCGCAACATCGTGCTGGCCGTCAACAAGATGGATCTGGTCGACTATGATCAGGCGGTGTTTGACAAGATCGTCGCCGATTACACCGAATTTGCGAACAGCATCGGCATCACCGCCTTCACGCCGATGCCGATTTCCGGTTTCAAGGGCGACAATATCACCGGCCCGTCGGAAAACACGCCCTGGTACACCGGCCCGGCGCTGATCGAGCATCTCGAAACCGTCGAGGTCAACAGCGCGGTCGATGCCGACAAGCCCTTCCGCATGCCGGTGCAGTGGGTCAACCGCCCGAACCTCGACTTCCGTGGCTTTTCCGGCCTGATCGCCACCGGCACGGTCAAGCCCGGCGACGCCATCCGCGTCCTGCCGTCGGGCAAGACCTCGACCGTCAGCCGCATCGTCACGATGGATGGCGATCTGGATCAGGCCGTCGCTGGCCAGTCGGTCACGCTCTGCTTCGCCGATGAAATCGACTGTTCGCGCGGCGATGTCATCGCGCTCGCCGACAATCCGCCGCAGGCCGCCGATCAGTTCGAGGCGACGATCGTGTGGATGGCCGATGAGGAGATGCTGCCCAGCCGCTCCTATTGGCTCAAGATCGGCACCCAGATGGTCACCGCGACCATCCAGCAGCCCAAATATCAGGTCAACGTCAACACGATGGAGCATCTGGCGGCCAAGACGCTGGATCTCAACGCCATCGGCGTCGCCAACCTGTCCACCGACAAGCAGATCGTGTTCGAACCCTATGCCCAGAACCGGACGCTGGGCGGCTTCATCCTGATCGACAAGATCAGCAACGCCACGGTCGCCGCGGGCATGCTGCACTTCTCGCTTCGCCGGGCGCAGAATGTCCATTGGCAGGCCACCGACGTCAGCCGTGAATTCCACGCCGGGCTGAAGAATCAGAAGCCGGCGGTGCTGTGGTTCACCGGCCTGTCGGGTGCGGGCAAATCGACCATCGCCAACCTTGTCGAAAAGAAGCTGGCGCGGATGAACCGCCATACCTTCCTGCTCGACGGCGACAATGTCCGCCACGGTCTCAACAAGGATCTGGGCTTCACCGACGCCGACCGGGTGGAAAATATCCGCCGCGTGGGCGAAGTCGCCAAGCTGATGACCGATGCGGGGTTGATCGTCATCACCGCCTTCATCTCGCCCTTCCGTTCGGAACGCGACATGGTGCGCCAGATGATGCAGCCGGGCGAATTTATCGAGGTGCATATCGACACGCCGCTGGCCGATGCCGAAGCGCGCGACGTCAAGGGGCTCTACAAAAAGGCAAGATCGGGTGAGCTTAAAAACTTCACCGGCATCGACAGTCCCTATGAAACCCCGCTCGACCCGGAAATCCGCGTCGATACCGTGGCGATGACGGCCGAAGAAGCCGCCGACGCCATCGTCGCGAGGCTGATCCCATGAGCGGCGGCATGACTGACGCGGAACTCGCGGTCCATCTCGCCGAAACCGCCGGGCGCATCCTGCTGGAGGTGCGCGCCAGCGGGCTTTTCAGCCCCAAGGCGCTGGGCAAGGCAGGTGACCAGACCGCCAACCAGTTCCTGTGCCACGCCCTGCGCGAGGTGAGGCCTGAGGACGGCCTGTTGTCCGAAGAGGAAAAGGACAATGCGGATCGGCTGAGCCAGTCGCGTGTCTGGATCGTCGATCCGGTCGACGGCACCCGCGAATATGGCGAAGCGCGCGCCGACTGGGCGGTGCATGTGGGTCTGGCGATCGACGGCAAGCCCGCGATCGGCGCGGTCGCGCTGCCGGGGCTGGATGGCGGCGCCGTCATTCGCACCGACCAGCCGCGCGTGGTGCCGCCCGCCCCTGCGCAACTGCGCATGGTGGTCAGCCGCACCCGCCCCGCCGCCGAAGCGGTGGCAGTTGCGGAGAAACTGGGTGCGGAGCTGGTGCCGATGGGCAGCGCCGGGGCGAAGGCCATGGCGATCATCCTGGGGCAGGCGGACATCTACCTGCATTCGGGCGGGCAATATGAATGGGACAGCATGGCCCCGGCCGCCGTCGCGCTTGCCCACGGCCTGCATGCCAGCCGCATCGACGGCAGCCCGCTGATCTACAACCAGCGCGACGTCTACATGCCCGACCTGCTGATCTGCCGTAAGGAACATGCGGAACAGGTCTTGGCTCTGGTGGCGCAGGTGCAGGGGGCGGGCTGAGCGGACCATGTTGTTCCCCCTCCCGCAGGCGGGAGGGGGCTAGGGGGTGGGCCAGCGCAGCGCAGCGATGGCCCACCCCGCTGCGACTAGGGCCTGCTACGCAGCCCCAAGTCTCGCTGCCCCTCCCGTCTACGGGAGGGGATGACGTCAGTCATCCACCCCAGCCGCCACCTTCTCCGCCGCTTCCATCACTCGCAGCACATTGCCGCCGACCAGCTTGGCCACCTCCGCGTCGCTCCACCCGCGCCGCATCAGTTCGGTCAGCAATGCGGGATAGGTCTCGACCCCGCCCAGGCCTTCGGGCAAATCACCCACGCCGTCGAAGTCGCTGCCGATGCCGACATGGTCGTGTCCAGCGATCTTGACGATATGCTCGATATGATCGGCCACCTGTCCGATCGTCGCTACCGGCTCCGGGTGTGCCGCTTCCCATGCCGCCAGCGCCTTTTCCGCGCCCTTGGGATCGCCGATATACAGCCCGCCAAAGGGCGGCGCATTATAGCGGGCAATCTCCGCGCTGCGGTCCGCGCCCCAGACGCGGCGGGCTTCGGACACATATTGCGCGGCGAAATTGACCATCACGACCCCGCCATTGGCAGCAACCTGCGTCAGCACCGCGTCCGATACATTGCGCGGCGTGTCGCACAGCGCGCGGGCGTTGGAGTGGGAAAAGATGACTGGCGCCTTCGTCACCCGCAATGCGTCCAGCATCGTTGCCTCGCTGACATGGCTCAGATCCACCAGCATGCCCAGGCGATTGAGTTCGCGCACCACATCCTCGCCGAACGGGGTCAGCCCGTCATGCTTCGGGTTGTCGGTCGCGCTGTCGGCCCAGTCGATCGTGCGACTATGGGTCAGCGTCAGATAGGCCGCGCCCAGCCCGCGATAGGCGCGCAGTACCGCCAGGCTGCCGTCGATCTGCCCGCCGCCTTCGACCCCGATCAACGACCCGATCCGCCCGGCCTTGTGCGCGGCACGCATCTGCGCTGCGGTCGTCACCAGCGCAAAGTCGCGCGGATAGCGTTCGGCCAGACTGTGCACCATACCGATCTGGTCCAGCGTATCCTTGACTTGGCGGTCCTGCGGCAGGTCCGCCGATACCCAGACCGACCAGAACTGCCCGCCAACGCCGCCAGCTTTCAGCCGCTTGATGTCGGTATGATATTGCTTCGGATCGAGTTGCGTCAGGTCCATCGTCCAGCGCGCGTCCTTCGCCTTTTCCGCCAGGGCTTCGGGCCAGTCATTATGGCCGTCGATCAGCGGCGTGGCTTTGAGGACGCGGGCGATCCGCGCCGCATAGGGATCGGGCGCGGCCTGCGCGGGCAGGGCGGCGAGCAGCAGCGGCAGCGCCGCAAGACGAAGGCATTTCATGGGGGCGAGGGTAGGCCTGCGTTTCCCCAAGTCAATCGCCGGCTTGTTATCCGAAGAATGTCCGTCCGGTGCGCTGGCGTTGCGCCGGGGCGGTGAAGATCGCGCCCGCCGATACGCGGCTGCCGCGCACCACCAGCAGCACCTGATCCTGCGCCTCCAGTCGCACTTCCTCACCGGGATGCTGGATGCTCTTGCCATTGGCATGGTCGATCTGGACGATAAAGAATGCACCCCGACCGCGTCGTTCCGCCTCTCCCACGGTCACGCCGGTCATCGCGCCCTTGTCCGGGACGACGACCATTTCCAGTTCCAGCCCGAATTCGTGCAGGCCGCGCTTCATCTGCCCCATTTCGGTCGAATCGGCGATGAACCCGGCGGTCGATGGATAGAGGATCATCTCGGCGATCCGCTCCGCGCCGATATGGGTGGGCAGCACGACCTTGTCCGCGCCTGCGTGCAGCAACTTGCTTTCCGTGGTCGGCGCCTCGCCCCGCGCAATGATCTCCAGGTCCGGATTGATGTTGCGGGCGGACAGGGTGATGAACACATTGGCGGCGTCATCGGGCAGGACGGTGGCCAATATCTTTGCCCGGTCGATGCGGACGGCGCGCAGCGCGCTTTCCTCCGTCGCCTCGCCGCGATGGCACAGATAGCCCAGCGTCTGCGCCTCGGCGATCTTGCCACCGTCGCGCTCCAATATGACAAAGGGCGTGCCCGCCGCGTGCAGTTCCTTGGCCAGTTGCACGCCGATCCGGCCAAAGCCGCAAATCACCACATGGCCATTCAGCCGTTCGATCAAAGTCTGCATGCGATCCAGTCCCAGCAATCGGCGTAGTTGAATGGCCGCGAACATCTGCACCAGCGCGCCGGTCAGCACGATCATGCCGGTGCAGCCCAGCACCATCGTGGCGATCGTCACGACGCGCAGATAGGGTGTGGCGATCGGCCGGACTTCGCCATAACCCACTGAAAATATGGTCAAAGTTACCATGTAGGCGGCGTCCGCGATCGGCCATCCCGCCGCGACATAGGCCGACACCGCCGCAACAAAGACGATGGCGACGAAGATCAGCGTCCCCACCAGCAACCGCGCCGGTGAGGCAAAGAGGCTGGCGGCGTCGCTGCCCGTCCGTTCCTGTGCCATCGATTCCGCTCCCCCCGAAGCCGACAATGTGGTGGCGCTTTTGCGCGATCCTGTCGAGTCCGGTGATGACCGCATGGACGGATGCCGTTAGAGGGGAAGGCGATGACGATCGACCCGCTGCTCCTGCTGCAAGCCTATGCCATCGGCGTATTCCCCATGTCCGACGATCGGGAGGCAGAGGAAGTTTATTGGGTGGAACCCAAGCGCCGGGCGATCCTGCCGCTCGATGCTTTTCATATGTCGCACTCGCTGTCGAAAACGCTCCGTCGCGACCAGTTTCGCGTCACGGCCAATCGCAATTTCGCCGGGATTGTGGCACTATGCGCGCAGGCCGCGCCGGATCGGCCATCGACCTGGATCAATGGTCCGATCGAACAATCCTACCGCCAACTCCACGCGCACGGCTTTGCCCATTCCATCGAGGTGTGGGAGGGGGAGGAACTGGTCGGCGGGCTGTACGGGGTATCGCTGGGCCGCGCCTTCTTCGGCGAATCGATGGTGTCGCGTCGCACCGATGCCTCAAAGGTCGCGCTGGCCTGGCTGGTTGCGCGGCTGCGCTTTGCGGGCTTTACCCTGCTCGACTGCCAGTTCATGACCGAACATCTCCGCTCACTCGGCGCGGCGGAGATTGCCCAGCGTGATTATCTTCAGTTGCTGGGGGCGGCAGTCGGTGGCGTGCCGCTGGGGGCGGGATCGGGCGTGCTGTCGGCAGGCGCGGGTGTCGCTGCGGAACTGGCGTTCGCGCCGCTGGCACGGGATGCGGTGACTGGTTCGCCCTTGCCGCCGATCTTGACCGATGCGGGGCCGCTTTCGGGCCATGCCATCGCGCAGCTTCTGACCCACACATCATAGACCGGGTGCTGCACGACGTTACGGTCGGGTCGTTCGCGAAACAGCCAGCCGGAAAAATTGCGCCGCCATTTGCCGTCCGCGCTGCTGCGCACGTCCAACTGCACGAAAGCGCCGGTTTCCTGGACATTTTCCCATGGCGCGCTGGTTTCGCAGGCCTGAAGCCGCACGATCGCATCGCCCACGCGCAAGGCTTCGCCCGGCTTCATCGTCAGGTCGCGGGTCAGTCCGTTGCGCTTGTTGAGCAGGCCGATCACGGCCACCCGGTCTGCCATCGGCGTGCCGGGCAGGGTGGCGGCGTTGCTCGACTGGATCGGCGACCCCTGTACCTTGACCGGTCCGGTCTGGTTGGTGGTGGGCACGTCATTGCCGCCACAGGCGGACAGCGCCAACAGGGGGGCGCCAAGCAGGATCGGCAGGCAAGCCCCCGCCGGACGGCGGATCATGATGCGTCGGGGCTCCATGCCTCATAATCGCCGGTCGCCTTCTGGCGCAGGCCGCCCTTTTCCATCGCGCCGGACGGGCGATAGGCAAGCGCGGTGCCGGTGGCGTTGGGCGTGAATTCCCGTTCCCAGATGCGCGGCGGCGGCAGGAAGCTTTCGGGCGTCCCTTCGATCGAATGATGCAGCCAGCCGTGCCATTCGGCCGGAACCCGGCTCGCGTCATTCGTGCCGTTATAGATTACCCAGCGGCGCGGCACGCCATGGACGTCGCTGCCGCCTTCATAATAGACATTGCCCTGAATATCCTCGCCCACCTTCTGACCCTTGCGAGCGGTGAACAGCGAGGTGCCGATGGTCGCGCCATCCCACCAGGTGAAGATCTTGCCGAGGATTCCCATGGCTCACGCGCTTAGCCGCTGCGACGGGGGATTGGCAAGGCGTTTTGGGAGTGTGATGATGCCCATGAGGGGCAATGCGGCTGCAAAAAATTTACTTGTTCGCCGGGGCGTGACGATCATCCGGGGCAGAAATTCAATTCCGTCCGCAGTTTTTCCGTCGGCACGGCGCAGCCGCCCCATTGCACGACGTCGCCTTCCTTGATGCCCAGCTCTGCCGCGCGCCCACCGCCTATTTCCAGCACAGCGGCCACAGGAACGCCTGCCGACACCGGCTCGCGCGAATAGGGGACGCTGTCGGCGCCGATGAAGGCGATCGTCCCATCGGTGCGGATGAAGAGCATGTCGAGCGGGATCAGCGTATTCTTCATCCAGAAACTTGCCGTGCGTGGCGGGTCCATGGGGAACAGCATCCCCCCATTATCCGCCAGTTCCTTGCGGAACATCAGCCCCGCTTCCTGCTGCTGCGGCGTCGCGGCAACTTCGACGGCGAAGCGCCGTGCGCCGTTCCTGCTCTGGATCACAAGCGGCAACAGCGCAGTTGAAGGCGCAGCGCTGGCAGCCTCATTATCGACCATATTGCCGCCTGCCGAATTGCCGCCTGCCGACGGGGGCTGGCTGGAACAGGCCGTGAGCATGGCAAGAGCGATCAGGGCGGGAAAGCGCGTCATTGCGTCTGCCTAATGCGATTTGCGTGGCGAGGGGAGGGGGTTAACCTTCATTCCTCCGCTTCCGGCACTTGCCCGGGCGCGGCATCGACCCAGCGCCGGGCAACCGCATAGCTATGGCCCGCGCGCAGAAAGGCGGCGATCGCCTTTTCCCGCTGCTTGGGGTCGGGCGCTGCGCTGGCATAGGGGCCGATCCGTTTGCGCCGGGCATAGCGTTCCGCCGCGATCCAGCGTTCCGCATCCACCTGCGCATCGGCATCCGCGCGGTCGGCCGGGGCGATGCCCGCGGCGCGCAGGCTTTCGTCGATCCGGCGCGCGCCATAGCCCCGGCGACCCAGCGCCGCGCTCTTCATCACCGCATATTGGCTGTCATCGACATAGCCGAGGCCTGCCAGCCGATCGACCAGGGCGGGCAGGTCAGCCGGATGCTCGCCGCCCCAGCCGCATTCCCTGATCTTGCGTTGCAGATAGGCAAGCAGCTTGCCCCGGCTGGTCGCGAACCGGCTGACATAACGCAGCGCGGCGTCGCGCAGGCTGTCTTCGTCAAGCGGTGGGCGGGGGCGTTTGCTGGTCATATTGCGCCTTCATGCGCCGGCCGCCATCTTTATGCCACAGTCGGGCCGGAATTTCACCGTGCCTTATGCGCTAAAAGGGCGGACTGGAATCTAATATCCGGTGCATGTCGCGGTCAAAGATGATAGCGGCCGCGCCGATCACATAATTTATGACATTGGGTGAAACCAATATGACGGGTTCGCAAGAGATGATGGCACCGACGCCGACCACTGATGTTCTGCCGCGCCGTTTCTCGGACTTCGAGACGCTGGGCGAGGCGCTCGACTATGCGGCGCAGGGTGTGCGCGGCCTCAATTTCCATGATGCCCGCGGCAATCTGGCGCGGCCCTATCCGTTCAGCGAGTTGCGCAGCGACGCGATCGCCTGCGCCCATCGGCTGATCGCGCATGGCGTCAAGCCGCAGGACCGGGTCGCCCTGGTTGCGGAAACCGGCGTCGATTTCGCCCAACTCTTCTTCGGCATCATCTATGCGGGCGCCTGGCCGGTGCCATTGCCGCTGCCGACCAGCTTTGGCGGCAAGGAAAGTTATATCGACCAGCTTAATGTCCAGCTTTCCAGCTGCGACCCGATGCTGTTCCTGTTCCCCGCAGAACTGGCCGAGATGGCGGGTGAATCGGGCCGTCAGAAGGCGGTCGAGAGCATCGCATTTGAAGATTTCATCGCCCGCGATGCCGTTCCGGCCGACCTGCCCAGGGCGCAGGCGCAGGACATCGCCTATCTGCAATATTCGAGCGGATCGACCCGCTTCCCCCATGGCGTCGCCGTGACGCATCATGCGCTGCTCAGCAATCTGGCAGCGCATAGCCATGGCATGGAAGTGCAGGACAGCGATCGCTGCATCAGCTGGCTGCCTTGGTATCATGACATGGGGCTGGTCGGCTGCTTCCTGTCCGTCGTCGCCAACCAGGTGTCGACCGATTATATGAAGACCGAGGATTTTGCCCGCCGCCCGCTGGCCTGGCTGGACCTCATCAGCCGCAATGAAGGCACCTCGATCAGCTATTCGCCAACCTTCGGCTACGATATTTGCGCCCGTCGCATGTCCAGCCAGACCAAGGCGCAGGATCGGTTCGACCTGTCCCGCTGGCGGCTGGCCGGCAATGGCGCGGACATGATCCGTCCTGACGTGATGCAGAGCTTCGTCGACGCCTTTGCCGATGCTGGCTTTTCGCCCAACGCCTTCCTGCCAAGCTACGGCCTGGCCGAAGCGACGCTGGCCGTCACCATCATGCCGCCGGGCGAAGGAATCATCGTCGAACTGGTCGAGGAAACCGACCTGTCGGGCGGCGACGCGACCGAAGGCCGCCCACAGCGCTTCCGCTCGATCGTCAATTGCGGCAAGCCCGCGCGCGGCATGACCGTGGAAATCCGCGATGAGGATGGCGGCCCGCTGAACGAACGCCAGATCGGCAAGGTGTGGACCACTGGCCCGTCGCTGATGGTCGGCTATTTCCGGGATCAGGCCGCGACCGATGCCTGCATGGCTGACGGCTGGCTCGACACCGGCGACATGGGCTATCTGAGCGACGGCTATCTCTACATTGTCGGCCGCGCCAAGGACATGATCATCATCAACGGCAAGAATCACTGGCCGCAGGATATTGAATGGGCGGTCGAGCAGCTGCCGGGCTTCAAGCAGGGCGACATCGCCGCCTTCGCCATCACCACGCCGGGCGGGGAAGAAGCACCCGCGGTGCTGGTTCATTGCCGCACCTCCGACAATGACGAACGGTCCCGCCTGCGCGACCAGATTCGCGAACGGGTCCGCGCGATCACCGGCATGAACTGTGTCGTCGAACTGGTGCCGCCGCGCACCCTGCCACGCACCAGTTCGGGGAAATTGAGCCGGTCCAAGGCGCGCAACCTCTATCTGACCGGTGAGATACGCCCTTACGACATCGCGGCCTGAGGCTGATCGTCGCGCGATCGGCGGGCTTACCAAATCATAACGCATCGCTGCTATCGCGGGATCGTGGGCAGCAATTCGAACCATATCGTCGAGCCGGACCATCAGGAACGCGCATCGCTGCGCGCGATGACGGGCCTGTGCCAGGTCAGTGACGATGTCGGAACGCGGGTGCTCGAAGCGCAATTGCGCACGGCAGACAGCGTCGCCTTGTTGCGGCAGGTGATGAACCTGTGCGGCCTGGTGTTCATCTGGCAGGTTTTTACCCACTGCTGTTCGCCGGTCATGCTGGGGCTCTGGAGCGCCGGGTTGATCGGCTGCACCCTGGTTGGCGTGCTGATGGACCGCGCCCGGCGCAACGCGAACAATAGTGGCCTGACGAGCCGCGATCTGCGTCGGCATGGACTTGGCGCATTGTTGCAGGGCATCATATGGGCCGCCTGCATGATGCTTGTCTCTCAATCGGGGGAGACCGAGGAACTGGTGGCGCTGTGGACGCTGATCAGTTGCATCATGGTGTGTGGCGCGATCAGCTATGCCGCGACGCCATTGTCTGCCGCCGCCTTCCTCTTGCCCTGCATCGCCGGCCTGTTCGGCATGTTCCACGATGGCGGCCAGTTGCCGCTGCGCGCGCTGGCGACCAGCTATGCGCTGTCGCTGCTGATCGGTTGTGTCATCTATGCCCGCACCTTCGCGCGTCAGCATAGCACCAGCGTGCAATTGGAGGAAAAGAGCGAGGTCGTCAGCCTGTTGCTGCGCGAATATGAAGGCGGTGGGTCCGACTGGTTATGGCAGACCGATTCACTGCGCCGTATCAGCAGCGTGTCGACGCGCTTTGCCGAAACCATGGGACTGGACCCAGCCCAGCTGGAGGGCGAACCCCTTGTCCAGATATTGGCGGGCAGCAGTTGGGAAAGCGGCCGTTTCGCCGCTGGACTGCATAGTCTGGCCGATCATCTCAAGCGGCGCGAAAGTTTCAGCAACCTGGTTCTTCCGGTCGAGGTGAAGGGCGAAACCCGCTGGTGGGAATTGTCCGCTTCGCCCCGCCATGATGAAAACGGGCTTTTTCTGGGCTTTCGCGGGGTTGCGTCGGACGTCACGGCGCAGCGTGAATCGGCGGACAAGATCGCCAGGCTGGCGCGCTTCGATCCGCTCACCGGCCTGCCCAATCGCAGCCATCTGCGCGAAGCGCTGGACAAGGCAATGGCGGCAACCCGTGGACGAACGCCGGGCTGTGGCTTCCTGATGATCGATCTGGACCGGTTCAAGGCGATCAACGACACGCTGGGGCACCAGACCGGCGACAAGCTGCTGAGCCAGGTCGCGCGCCGTCTGCGGCAAATCTGCTCTGGCCCGGAATTTTGTGGGCGTATCGGCGGCGACGAATTTGGCGTGGTCATTCCGACCGTCTCTGACAGTCACCGCATCGAACAGCTTTCCTCCGCCATCATCAGCGCGCTGTCGGCGCCCTATCAGGTCGATCAGCATATGCTCTATGTGGGCGCATCGGTCGGCTCGGCGATGTCGCCGATGGACGGGGGAGAATCGGAATCGCTGATCCGCAGCGCGGACCTGGCGCTCTATCGCGCGAAGGATGAGGGCGGCGGGCTGCATTGCGCCTATGAGCCCCAATTGCATGCCAAGGCGGAAGAAAGGCGGCTGCTCGAACTGGCCCTGCGCGAGGCGCTGGCCAAGGACCAGCTTCACGTCCTCTATCAGCCGGTGGTGGATGCGACGAGCGGCCGCGTGTTGGGGTTTGAGGCGCTGGTGCGCTGGACCCACCCGGAAATGGGGCCGATTTCGCCGGCCAAATTCGTGCCCGTCGCCGAAGAAGCCCGGCTGATCGCACCCATCGGCGAATGGGTGCTGCGCACCGCCTGCATGGAAGCGATGCGCTGGCCCGACGATGTGCGGATTGCCGTCAACGTGTCGGCAGAACAATTGACCAACCCCAGTTTCGTATCTGCGGTCGTGTCCGCATTGGCGCAGAGCGGGCTGGAAGCACGGCGGCTGGAACTGGAAGTCACCGAAAGCGTGTTCATGAACGAGGATGCTGGCGCGCTGCGGGTGCTCGACCAGTTGCTCGGCCTTGGCATCCAGCTTTCGCTCGATGATTTCGGCACCGGCTATTCATCGCTCGGCTATCTCAGCCGCACCCGTTTCAACACGATCAAGATCGACCGCAGCTTCGTGGTCGGCGCGTCGAAAAACACGCCTGAAAGCCTGGCGATCATCCGTGCCGTCGTGACGCTGGCCGACAGTCTGGGCATGACGACCACGGCTGAAGGTGTGGAAACCGAGGTCGAGCTGGAGATGGTGCGGCAACTGGGCTGCAAAAAGGTGCAGGGCTATTATTTCGGCCGCCCGATGGCCGCGCAGGACGCCATTGGCCTTTTTCCGCCGCCCCAGGAGCGGGCGCGGGCCTAATTGCCCTGCAATTGGCGCTCGACCATGGTCCAGAGCGCGGCAAAATCCTTCGCAGGGGCCGATGCCGGGGCAAAGGCGCCCAGCGGCTTGCGGCGTACGGTCATCTGCTCGATCGCGCTGGCCATCGGGATGGCGGGCCAGTCGGGCTGTTCGTCCAGCGCCTTGCGATGCAATGTCCGGCGGCGATCCACCATCGAATAGACCGGCAGGATCGGCGCATGGCTGCCGCCCCGCTGCACCAGATAGCGGGCCACTTCGCCCATCGCGCGCTGCGACAAGGGGGAGGGGATTACGGGAATGACAATGATGTTTGCGGCGCGCAGCACCTGCTCGCTGGTTTCGGTCAGGCCCGGCGGACAATCGAGGATGATGCGGTCATAATCCTTCCCCAGGCTTTCGATCAGCTTGGACAGCCGCTTCTTCTTGTCCATTTCGCGGAACAGATGGTCCAGGCTGCGCAATGACGTGTCGGCGGCGATCAGGTCCAGCCCCGGCACTGTCGACGGCTGGATCAGCTTGCGGACTTCGACATCCTTGCTGAATATCGCCTGCGCGGCGTCCCGGCTCTTGCTATCGGTGGAAATCAGCCAGCTCGATGCCGCCTGCGGGTCCAGATCCCACAGCAATGTCCGCCGTTTGGAAATGGTCGCCGACGCCCAGGCGAGATTGATCGCAAAGGTGGTTTTGCCCACCCCGCCCTTCAGGCTGTAAACGGCGATAGTCGCCAATGCCGGTTCCTTTGCCATGGGGGGAAGCTACGGCTTCCGCCCGCCAAAGCAAGCCCTCAATCACGGCAATGTTACGCCATGGTGACGTTACAGGACGTCGCGCGCCTTTTCCGGCGGACGGGCGATCACTGCGCCCTTGTCGGTCATGACGATTGCGCGCTCGATCAGGATCGGATGCGCGGCCATGGCATCGAGGATCGCGGCATCGTCGCTGGTGTCGAGGGCGATTTCCTTGACGACGCTCTCACCCTTGCGCAGCGCATCGCGCGGGGTCAGTCCGGCCTTGGTCAGAACGGCCGCGATCTCGGCCCGACTGGGCGGGGTCTTGAGATATTCCACGACCGTCACGTCGACGCCGGGCGTTTCCTGCAGGATCGCCAGCGCCGCGCGCGACTTGGAACAGCGGAGATTATGCCAGATTGTGGCCTTCATCCCTGGCCGTCCCGCGCCAGTTGGCAGGCTAGTTCAGGGGAAAGCATCCCCCGGATGCTTTCCTTATCCCTCACGAGCCAGCCAATCTTCCAGCCATTTGATCGTATAGTCGCCGTTCAGGAACTGCGGGTCCTCCAGCAGCGCCTGATGCAACGGGATCGTGGTTTTCATCCCCTCGATCACATATTCCTGCAAGGCGCGTTTCAGCCGCATGATGCAGCCTTCGCGGGTGCGGCCATAGACGATCAGCTTGCCGATCATGCTGTCATAATAAGGCGGCACCTTATAGCCCTGATACAGGCCGCTATCGACGCGGACATGCATCCCGCCGGGGACATGATAGCGGGTCACGGTGCCGGGCGAGGGCGCGAAGGTGCGGGGGTCTTCGGCATTGATCCGGCATTCGATCGCATGGCCGGTAAAGCGCAGATCCTCCTGCGCCACGGACAGCGGCTTGCCTTCGGCGATGCGGATCTGTTCGCGGACCAGATCGACGCCGGTGATCATTTCGGTCACCGGATGTTCGACCTGAAGCCGGGTGTTCATTTCGATGAAGTAGAATTCGCCGTCTTCCCAAAGGAATTCGATCGTGCCTGCGCCGCGATAGCCCATATCGGCCATCGCCTTTGCGCAGACGCCACCGATCCGCTCGCGGTCGGCCTGGCTCAGGATCGGGGAGGGCGCTTCTTCCAGCACCTTCTGGTGGCGGCGCTGGAGCGAACAATCGCGTTCGCCCAGATGGATGGCGTTGCCATTGCCGTCGCCGAACACCTGAATTTCGATGTGGCGCGGATTGCCCAGATATTTTTCGAGATAGACGGTCGCGTCGCCAAAGGCCGCTTTCGCTTCCGACCCGGCCTGCTGCATCAGCGTTTCCAGCTCATCGGGCGAGGTGCAGACTTTCATGCCGCGACCGCCGCCGCCCGATGCTGCCTTGATGATGACCGGATAGCCGGCCTTCTCCGCGATCGCCTTGGCCTCCTCAAGGTCGCTGATTGCGCCGTCGGAACCGGGAACGAGCGGCAGGCCCAGCGCACCGGCGGTCCGCTTCGCCTCGATCTTGTCGCCCATGGTGCGGATATGTTCGGGCTTTGGCCCCACAAAGGCAATGCCATGGGCCTCGACGATTTCGGCGAATTTGGCGTTTTCGCTCAAAAAGCCATAGCCCGGATGGATCGCGTCCGCGCCTGATATTTCGGCGGCCGAAATGATCGCCGCGATGTTCAGGTAACTGTCGCGTGCGGCGGGCGGCCCGATGCAGATCGCTTCGTCGGCCAGCCGCACATGCATGGCGTCGGCGTCGGCGGTCGAATGGACGGCGACCGTCTTGATCCCCATTTCGTGGCAGGCACGGTGAATACGCAGCGCGATCTCGCCGCGGTTGGCGATCAACAGCTTTTCGATGGTCATGGGCTGCGCGGCCTTATTCGATGACGATCAGCGGCTGGTCATATTCGACCGGCTGACCATTATCGACCAGTACCGCCTTGATCGTGCCGGACGACGGCGCGGGAATGGCGTTCATCACCTTCATCGCTTCCACGATCAGGATGGTTTCGCCGGCGGCGACCTGTGCGCCGACCCGTGCGAACGGGGCAGCGCCCGGTTCTGCCGACAGATAGGCGGTGCCGACGATCGGCGACCGGACCATGGTTCCGGCGGGCGCCGCCAATTCAGCGGCGGACGCGGCCACGGGGGCGGCAGTCGGCGCAGCCTGGGCGGCGGGGGCCGGGGCGAAGGATGGCGCATAGATGGGCGCGCCGCCGCCAGCCTTGCGGGCGACGCGGATCTTGCGATCGCCATCCTCGACCTCGATCTCGGTCAGGTGGGTATCGTCGAGCAGCGCGGCCAATTCGCGCACCAGCGCGACATCCACCTGCATTGCGCCCTTTTCCTGCTTGTCGTTCATGGTTGACCCTTATTTCGTATCTAAGCCTGATAATTGCGGCCAGCGCCTATGCCGATTTGCGCCAAAGCGCAACTTTGTAGCGTCGACCCGAAGCAGTGCAACGGCTGTTACAGTTCCAGCGCGGCTTCCAGCGCCAGCATGTAGGACATTGGACCAAATCCCGCGACCGTGCCCTTCGCCGCCATGCCGACATAGCTCTTGTGGCGGAATGGCTCGCGCTTGTGCGGATTGGACAGATGCACTTCGATCACCGGCACGGTGATGCCCTTGATCGCGTCATGCAGGGCGACCGACGTGTGGGTCAGTCCGCCGGGATTCAGGATGACCGCATGGGCGCCTTCGCCATGGGCCTCCTGCAACCAGTCGATCAGATGGCCTTCATGGTTGGACTGGCGAAAATCAATGACGACATGGGCGCGGGTGGCGGCATCCTCCATCCGTTCCGCAATATCGTCCAGCGTGTCATAGCCATATATTTCCGGCTCCCGCGTTCCCAGCATGTTGAGATTGGGGCCGTTCAGCACATAGATTTTGCGCGTATCCGCCACGACGATCCCCCTTGGTTGTTGCGAGCAGGGGACAAGCGCCCCTATATGTGGCCAAGACCTTTAGCCTTTCGTGTCGCGCCAAGTCGAGACACGTTTCCATCTTGCAGGAACGGGACCGCATATTGTGAGCGTCGACGGCACTATTTCCATCCATATCAATGGCGAACATCGCCGCGTGCGCGACGGGCTGACCCTGGCCGAACTGGCAAGTGAGCTGGGTTTCGTGCCGGAAAAGGTCGCGGTCGAACGCAATCTGGAGGTCGTGCCGCGCTCTACGCTGGCGCAGGTCATGGTCGAGGATGGCGACGAGCTGGAAATCGTGCATTTTGTTGGCGGTGGCGACGTCGCTTCGGTCGCCGACGATAGTTGGAGCGTGGCTGGCCAGACCTTCCGGTCGCGCCTGATCGTCGGCACGGGCAAATATAAGAATTTCGAGCAGAATGCGGCGGCGGTCGCGGCATCAGGCGCGGAGATCGTCACCGTCGCCGTGCGCCGGGTGAACGTGTCGGATCCCAAGGCGCCGATGCTGACCGACTATATCGATCCAAAGGTCATCACCTATCTGCCCAACACGGCGGGCTGCTTTACCGGCGAGGAAGCGATCCGCACGCTGCGGCTGGCGCGGGAAGCGGGCGGCTGGGAGCTGGTGAAGCTGGAAGTGCTGGGCGAGGCGCGTACGCTTTATCCCGATATGGTCGAAACGCTGCGCGCGACCGAGATATTGGCCAAGGAAGGCTTCAAGCCGATGGTCTATTGCGTCGACGACCCGATCGCAGCCAAGCGACTGGAGGATGTGGGCGCGGTGGCGATCATGCCGCTGGGCGCGCCGATCGGTTCGGGCCTCGGCATCCAGAACCGGGTCATCATCCGCCTGATCGTCGAGGGCACCAAGCTGCCCGTGCTCGTCGATGCAGGCGTGGGCACGGCGTCCGAAGCGGCGCAGGCGATGGAACTGGGCTGCACCGGCGTCCTGATGAACACCGCGATCGCCGAAGCGAAAGACCCGGTGCTGATGGCCGCCGCGATGAAGGCAGGCGTGGAGGCGGGGCGCATGGCCTATCGCGCCGGGCGCATGGGCAAGCGCATGTATGCCGATCCGTCCAGTCCCCTGGCCGGGCTTATCTGACGTGTCTTTCGCTTGTGCAGCAAATTGACCGCCGCCTATCTTGTCGCCTATGGGCTGGGGCAGTTGAGGAGGAAATAAGCGATGGTGAACAAGCTATACCCCGATGCCGCGTCCGCGCTGGACGGGCTTCTCTTCGACGGCATGCACCTGTGCGCGGGCGGTTTTGGCCTGTGCGGCATTCCCGAACGGCTGATTGATGCGATCCGCGATTCGGGGGTGAAGGATCTGACCATCGCGTCCAACAATGCCGGTATCGATGGCGAGGGGCTGGGCAAGCTGCTGCGCACCCGGCAGGTCAAGAAAATGATCTCTTCCTATGTCGGCGAGAATAAGGAATTTGAACGCCAGTATCTGGCGGGTGAACTGGAAGTCGAATTCTGCCCGCAAGGGACGCTGGCCGAACGCTGCCGCGCCGGCGGGGCAGGCATCCCCGGTTTCTACACCAAGACCGGCGTCGGCACGGCCGTGGCCGAGGGCAAGGAAGTCAAGAGCTTCGACGGGCAGGATTATATACTGGAGCGGGGCATTTTCGCCGACGTTGCGATCGTCAAGGGCTGGAAGGCTGACGAGAGCGGCAACCTGATCTTCCGCAAGACCGCGCGCAACTTCAACCAGCCGATGGCGACTGCCGCGAAAATCTGCATTGCAGAGGTCGAGGAAGTGGTGCCGACCGGCAGCCTGGACCCGGACGCGATCCACCTGCCCGGCATTTACGTCAAGCGCATGATCGTGGGCGCGCCCTATGACAAGAAGATCGAGTTCCGCACGGTAAGGCAGCGGGCGGCGGCGTGATGCGTCGCCTGACCGGCGCGCTGGCGGCGGCGGCCGCGTTGTTGGCGGGCGCGCCAGCCACGGCGCAGACGCGCCCCGACAGCGACCAGCCCTGGCGCGAGTTCCAGTGGCTCTATGGTTCGGCGGAAGGGGCGGCGACCAGCCGGCAGGCGTTCAACGCGCTGCGTGCTTTTGCGGTGATACAGGCGGAACGCTGGCGCATGGGCGAGCCGGTGGTGCAGCGGGTGCTGGCGCCCGGCGCGACGCTCGACCGGCCTGCCTTCGAAAGCTGCGGCGACAAGAAGCCCGCCGTCGTGTTCGATATTGACGAGACTCTGCTGTTGAACACCGGCGCTGAATATTGGGCGGCGGCCAAGCAGCAAAGCTATGAACAGTCGCGGGCTTTCGACAAGGATGCCTGGGCCAAGTGGGAAAAGGACGGCGCGAAGCTGGTCGATCCGGTGCCCGGCGCGGTCGAGGCGGTCGATACGCTGCGCAAGGCGGATATTGCCGTGATCTTCAACAGCAATCGCAGCGCCTCCAGCATGCAGGAAACCGCCGAAGCGCTGGCCCATGCCGGGCTGGGCGTGGCGGAGCCGGGGAAGACGTTGTTCCTGGACAGTGCTGGCGATGGCAAGAAGGACGGGCGCCGCGCCACGATCGCCGAGACATGGTGCGTCGTGGCGATGGCTGGCGACCAGCTCGGCGATTTCAGCGACCTGTTCAACGTGAAGGAAAATGGCCGCCTGCCCGTGGTGAAACGGCGGCAGGCCATGGGATCGCCCATGCTGGCGCGGATGTGGGGGCAGGGATGGTTCCTGTTGCCCAACCCCGTCTATGGCAAGGGCGCCGAAGGCGATTTTAACGAGATTTTCCCCAAGAACCGGTGGAAGCCCCATTAAGCAGAGGAGGCCATATAGTGCCCTGGACACGTGATGAAATGGCCGCGCGCGCGGCAAAGGAATTGCAGGACGGCTTCTATGTGAACCTGGGCATCGGCATTCCGACGCTGGTCGCCAACCATATTCCCGAAGGCGTGGAAGTGACGCTGCAATCGGAAAACGGGATGCTGGGGATCGGTCCCTTTCCCTATGAGGGCGAGGAGGATGCCGACCTTATCAACGCGGGCAAGCAGACGATCAGCGAACTGCCGCAGACCGCCTATTTCAGTTCGGCCGACAGTTTCGCGATGATCCGCGGCGGGCATATCGACCTGACCGTGCTTGGCGCGATGGAAGTGGCGGAAAATGGCGACATCGCCAACTGGATGATCCCCGGCAAGATGATCAAGGGCATGGGCGGCGCGATGGATCTGGTCGCGGGCGTCAAGAAGATCATCGTCGTGATGGAGCACACCAGCAAGAATGGCGATCCCAAGTTCATCCCGGCCTGCACCCTGCCGCTGACCGGCAAGAATGTGGTCGACATGATCATCACCGACCTGTGCGTGTTCCAGCGTCCCGACCATGACAGCCCGTTCACACTGGTCGAAATGGCGCCGGGCGTCACGGCGGAAGAAGTCGCCGCCAAGACCACCGCGCACTATCTGGTCTGACAGCGTCATGAGCCTCGATGGTACTTATGATGAGGGCAATGTCTTTGCCCTCATCCTTGCGGGCAAAATCCCTTCGGTCCCCCTGTATGAGGATGCCCATACGTTCTGCTTTCTGGACATTCAGCCCCAGTCGAAGGGCCATGCGCTGGTCATTTCCAAATGGTCGAAGGCGCGCAACATATTGGAGATTGAGGAGGACGCGCTGGCGCAGGTGATGGCGACGACCCGCAAGGTCGCGACCGCCATCCGGGCCGCGCTCAACCCCGACGGCCTGCACATCGCGCAGTTCAACGGATCGGCGGCGGGGCAGACGGTGTTTCATCTGCATGTCCATATCGTGCCGCGCTGGGCAGGGCAGGCGACCGGCTTCGTCGCCCATGGACAAGGCCAGTTTGCTGACGCCGATGCGCTCCAAGCGCTGGCGCAAGAGATACGCGCGCACCTCTGATGCGTTTCCATCGCTTTGCGGGGCAGACGCCCCTTTGTGTTGGCGGACGCTGACATGGTCCTGCGTCCCTTCAATGTGCCCGGTGCCCGGCTGGCTTTGCGTACCAAGCGGGCCAGTCCGCTGTTCCAGGGGCGGCGGGGCGAGGGCGAGGTTGTCCTCGACCTGTCGCGCCTGCTGTCGCGTTCCTTCCACCCCGCGCCGACCGGGATCGACCGGGTGGAATATGTCTACGCCCGCGAACTGCTGGAGCGGATTCCAGACCGGCTGTCCTTTGCAGCGGTTCATCCGGCGGGCGGCTATTATGGTCGGCTCAACAGCGCGGCGGTGCGGCAATTTCTGGCCTTTACGGCGGCCAAATGGCGCAACGCCGGGGCAGCTGATGCGCGCGAGGGGCGGGCGGCGATCGTGCGGCACATGTTCGCGCTGCGTCCGCGCCCGGTGCCACGCGCAACCGGGCCCCGCCTCTATTTGCAGGTGTCGCCACACCATCTGGACAATGCCGATCAGGTCGGCGCGATCCTGCGCGCGGAGGGCGCGAAATTCGTGACGCTGGTGCATGATGTGATCCCGCTCAGCCATCCCGAATATGCCCGGCCACAGGGGGCGGATGAACATCGGCGGCGGGTGCATACGATCGATCGCTTTGCCAGCGGCATCATCGGCAATAGCCAGGCGACGATCGACGCGCTGGCGCCGCATATGGCCAGCGGGCTGGCCGGGCGCGTGGTCCGTGTCGCCCATTTCGGCGCGGACGCGGTGGACATATTTGGCGGTCGTGGCGAATCGCTGCCTGACCGCCCGTATTTCGTCTATATTTCGACCATCGAGCCGCGCAAGAATCACCTGCTCCTGCTCACCATCTGGCGGCGGCTGGTCGAGCAACTGGGCGATGCAGCCCCGGTGCTGGTGCTGATCGGACGGCGCGGCTGGGAGAATGAGAATGTCGTCGATCTGCTCGATCGCGCCGAAGCGTTGCGCGGCCATGTGATCGAGGCGGGCGAGGTGTCCGACACGCGGATGCAGGCGCTGGTCGCCAACGCGCGCGCGATGCTGATGCCTTCCTTCGCCGAAGGGTTCGGGATGCCGGTGGTGGAGGCGCTGGCCGCTGGCGTTCCGGTGATATGCAGCGACATCATGGCTCATCGCGAAGTGGGCGGCGACGCGCCCGACTATCTCGATCCGCTGGACGGGCTGGGCTGGATGAAGGCGATCTTGAACTATAGTCAGCCCGATTCGCCCGATCGCGCGGCGCAGATCGCACGGCTCTCGGTCTGGCGCGCGCCGACCTGGCGGGACTATTTCGATATCGTCATCGATTTGCTGGAAGATGTGACAAGTTCTGTTTCTTGACCTTGCATCGGCCCAAGCCCATGAACTGACTGCCATTATGATTCCCACGCCATTCCTGCGGTCCCCGCCTTTTCCCGGCATTGCTGCTTCGCTCGCCGCTGTCAGCGTGATGCGCGAAACGGGCGATGGCGCTGCGCCGGTTGGCGACGATGTACTGGAAGCGATTGTTGCGGCGCGGGTCGGCGGCGCGTTCTGGGGCGCAAGACCCGGCGAACCGCGCCGGTCGGATCGTGCTGAGAGTGATCCTTGGGCACTGGTCGCTTCCGTGCAGTCGATCCACGCGCAGGCGGACGATGACGTGGCGCTGATTGCGGGCCTGCTAGGCGTTTCAGTGATCGGTCCCGACGGCGCGGTCATCGATGCCGGTCAGCTGCGCGCATCCCTCAAGGCGCGGATCGCAGCCGCCCGCTATCGCGACTGTTTCACTGGCGCGCCGGTCGATGCGATGCAGGCGGTGACGCAGCTGGCCGACTGGCGGCGGCATATCGACGGCAATCGCGGCATCGTGGCGGCGAGCGGCATGGCGTTCTGGAAGCGTGACGCGATCCGTCATTTCCTGTGGGACGGCATTGCCTCGCCCCCATTTCTGTCCGCCGACCGGGGACTGCGCCGCGCCCGGCGGGAGCAGGGAGCGCTGGCGGTCTGGCCATCGCGCGTGCCTGTCGCTCTGCCGCAGGATGCCGCCGGTCAGGGCGTGGCGCTGGCGCGGGTGGAGGATGGCTTTTTGCGTTCCCGCGGGTTGGGTGCGGCGTTGCACCCGCCCGGCTCCGTCGTGGTGGATCGCACGGGCATCTATTATAATGCGCGCGCCGCCAATGATCTGGAAACGCTGCTGGCGACGCATGATTTCCCGCCCGCGCTGGTCGATCGCGCCCGCCGCCTGCGCGAACGGGTCTGCGCCACCGGCGTGACCAAATATGGGCCGGAAGCCGGGCAGATGATCGATCTTCCGGCCGGCGGGCGCACGGTGTTGGCGATCGGCCAGGTCGATGACGATCTGTCGGTGCGGCTGGGCGGCGCCGGGGTCGATGGCAATCTGGATTTTCTGAAGCGGGTGCGCCGGGCCGAGCCGGACGCCTGGATCGTCTATCGCCCCCATCCCGATGTGCAGGCGGGGCATCGCAAGGGGCATTTACCCGACTCGGTCGTCCTTGCCCATGCCGATGCGATCGACAGTGGTGCGCCGCTGATGGAACTGGTGCAGGCTGTTGATGAACTCCATGTCCTCTCTTCCTTGACCGGTTTCGAGGCGCTGATGCGCGGCCGTTCCGTAACGGTCCATGGGATGCCTTTCTACGCAGGCTGGGGCCTGACGCGCGATCTGGCGCAACCCTGTGTGCGGCGCGGGCGTCAACTCACCGTGGATCAGCTTGTCGCGGCCGCTCTCATTCTCTATCCTCGTTATCTCGATCCGGTAACGCGGTTGCCGTGCGGTCCCGAAATCATGGTGGATCGCATGGCGGATGGATCGACGCCGCCGATGACCTGGCTCATCGCGTTGCGGGCGCTACAGGGGAAGTTTCGACGTTTTATGACCTTGTCCGCTGAGTTTCTGCATGGCTAACCGCAACAAGAAGACCTTTCTGTTTCTGCAAGGACCGCATGGTCCCTATTTCGCGATGCTGGCCGATGCCTTGCGGCAGCGCGGGCATGTGGCGTTGCGAATCAACATCAATGGCGGCGACAAGGTCGACTGGCCCGGCGATGCGACCGACTATCATGGCACCTTCCGTAACTGGCCGCTGTTTTTTGACGATTTCATCGTCGCCCATGGCGTCACTGACCTGATCCTTTATGGCGATTGCCGCCCCTACCATGCCAGCGCGCACGGCATGGCCCGGCTGCGCAACCTGCGCGTGCATGTGGTGGAGGAAGGGTATATCCGCCCCGATTTCCTGACGCTTCAGGCCGATGGCGTGAACGGCAATTCCACCTTGCCGCTGGACCCGCAATGGTATCGCGACGAAGCGATGGGCCTCCCCCCGCTGGAGGAGAATCAGCCGACTATCCCTTCGAACTTCAGCACCCGCGCGCGCAATACCATGCGCAATGGTTTTGCTGCTGCCATGCTGCGCCCGCTATTCCCCTTCTACCGGACCCATCGGCCGCACAGTTTCGTCATGGAATCGCTGTCCTGGGCGCGGAAGTTGATGATGCGCAGCCGCGACCTGGAGCAGTCGGCCCAAGCCTGGGCCAAGGTGGAAGGAAAGCGCTATTTCACCCTGCCGTTGCAGCTGAATTCCGATTATCAGCTGCGCGTCCATTCGCCCTTTGGCAACATGCGGGCGGCGTTGCGCTTCGTCATCAAAAGCTTTGCCCATCATGCCCCCGCTGACGTGCTGCTGGTGATCAAGCAGCATCCGCTCGATTCCGGTCTGGTCGCCTGGGGCCGGCTGATCCGTCGTCTGGCGAAAGATTATGGCGTGGCGGACCGTATCCATTATCTGTCGGACTGGGACATTGCCGCAGTCGTGAAAAATGCGATCGGCGTGGTCACGGTGAACAGCACGGTCGGCACGCTGGCGCTGAACAGTGGCAAGCCGGTGCTGGTTCTGGGACATGCGGTGTACAAGATCCCCGGCATCGTCAGCGTGAAGGGGCTGGACGCATTCTGGACCAATCCGTCGCCACCCGACATGGCGCTCTATTCCGCCTTCAGGCAGGTGCTGGCCGATCGCTGCCTGATTCGCGGCGGGTTGCTGAGCGATGAAGGCTTGCAGATGCTGGTCGAGAATGCGGCGGATCGACTGGCGCCGGTCGGACGGGGAACCCGCCGTCATCTGAAACTGGTGACGCCCCAGGTCAGCGATTTCATCGCGTCGAATAGCGCGGTCTGACCCGGCGGGTCCGCAACTGAGCGACCCCTGACGGTCAGGGCGCGGTGAAGCCGTAGCGGGCGAAGATGGCCTTGCCCGATGGTGATAACAGGAAGCGGCGGAACGCTTCGGCATCCTTGTGGCGGCTGCTGGTCAGGCGCGCGATCGGGTAACGGATCGGCGGATGACTGCTGGCCGGGAAGGCGCCGACGATCGCCACGCCGCCAGCGACCCGCGCGTCGGTGGCATAGACGATCCCCAGCGGCACTTCGCCCCGTTCCACCAGCGCCAGCGCGGCACGGACATTGTCGCCGCGCGCGATTTTGCCAGCGACGCTTGGCCACACGCCAAGGCTGGTGAGTGCTGCCTTGCCATATTTGCCCGCTGGCACGCTGTCAGGATCGGCCATGGCCAGCCGCCCGTTGCCCAGCGCCCGCGCGATCGGCATGGCGCGGCCGATCCGCAGGCGCACCGGCTTGCGCTTCGGCGTGACCAGCACCAGACGGTTGCCGACGACATCGACGCGGGTGCCGCGTACGACGAACCCGGCCTGCTCGACATCGCGCATCCAGTCTTCATCCGCGCAGAGGAACAGGTCGGCCGGAGCGCCCGCCCGAATCTGCCGCGCCAGCGCGGAGGAGCCAGCGAACGACAGGATGGGTCGGGCATGACCGCGCCGGCCCCATGCGTCGGCGGCGGCGGTCATCGCCTCCTGCATGCTGGCGGCGGCGAGGATCAGCGGGCCGCGATCGGGTGACGCAGCCCGGGCGGTCGGGACCAGAAGCAGCAACAGGGCGATGGCAGACAGGAAGCGCAGGAACATGCCGCCTGTGTGCCGTGGGCGATTTGGCGAAGCAAGTGGCGCACGGTACTTTTGCAGAGGGGATCAATCGGCTAGAGCAGGCGGCATGTTCAGGAAACCGCGCTGACATGGCGATCGTCAGAAGCCAGTGCGGCCAGTGCGGTGTCGGCTGCGGTATCCGCGCGGTCACTGACACCGACCGTCGCGTCACGGTAGAGGGCGACCGGCTGCACCCGGCCAATGGCGGCTTGCTGTGCGATCGCGGGCAGGCGCTGGGCGACGACGCCATATCGCTGGAAGGGCGGTTGCTGCGACCTTTGGTGGATGGGCGACCGACTGGCTGGGACCGCGCGATCGCGCAGGTGGCGCGGCGGCTGTCGACCATAATGGCGCGCCATGGGCCTGGCGGCATTGCGCTGCATATAGGCGGCGGTCTGCTGACCGAGGATTATTATGTCGCGAACAAGCTGATGAAGGGCTTTTTCGGGTCGGCGCATATCCATGCGCCGTGGCGCGACGGGAGCAGCGCGGCGCACGTCCGGGCGTTCGGCGAGGATGTCATGCCCGCGGCCTATGAGGATATTGATCGCGCCGCGACGATCCTGCTGGTGGGGGGCGGCATCATGGCGCAGCCGGTGTTGCTGGACCGGGTGAAGGCGGCGCGGGAGGCGGGCGCGCGGCTGGTGCTGCTGACCGATGCGGGGGTGGCGATAGACGCTGATCTGCGTTTGACGCTGAAGCCCGGCAGCGCGGCGCGGTTGCTGACCGGCGCGCTGTTGCATGGCCATGACAAGGGCAGGCATGACACGGCTTTTCTGGCGCGGAGTGTGGCGGTGCCGGCCGATTTCTGGGAACGGTTGCGACCGGGGCATGACATCTGGTCGATCGCCCGCGCGACCGGGCTGACGACAGCGGTGATCCGGGCCTTTTACGACGAGTGGATCGCCACCGACCGCGTCGTCACCCTGTTCGCCGGGAGCGAGTGCGCCGATCTGGCCGCGGCGGTCATCAACCTTCACCTTGCCAGCGGACGGATTGGGCGGCCCGGCGCGACCCCCTTCGCCATCACGGGTGCGGCCAATGGCATGGGCGCGCGCGAGGTTGGTTGCGTGGCGGACAGCCTGGCCGCCCATCGCGATTTTGCGCCTGACGCGCGCGCCAGCGTCGCCCGCTTCTGGGGCGCGCGGCTGCTGGTCGAAGGGCCGGGGCTGGAGGGGGAGGCGCTGTTGCGGGCAATGCGCGACGGACAGGTCAGGGCGCTATGGAGCATTGGCGCGGACCCGGCAGCGGAGGCATGGCTGGGTGAGGCGAGGGCGCTGGTCCCGCTGGCGGTTCGATCGACCGACAGTGTGGCGGAGCAGGACGATGGCTGGTCGATGCTGCTGCCGTCTGCGACATGGGTGGAGAAGGACGGGACGCTGACCGGCATGGACCGGCTGGTCAGTCGCCAGCGTCGATTATTCCCCCTGCCGGGGGAGGCGCGGCCAGACTGGTGGATGCTGACCAAGGTGGCACAGGCAATGGGCTGGGGCGATGCTTTCCATTATGAGCGGCCAGCCGACATTTATCGCGAACATGGGCGGCTGACCGCTTATGGCAATGATGGCGGGCGGTTGCTCAACCTGCGGCGGCACGCGCCGATTTCCAACCCGGCCTATGACGAGTTGACCCCCTGGCGCTGGGGCGAAGTGCCGTTCGATGGCGGGCATTTTCCGACACCCGACGGACGGGCGAGATTCGCTTAACTTCGCACTTTTCCCGGCAAATGCGATATATTGTTGCGCGGCGCTGATCCTATCGCAAAGTCGGCTGCGTCCTGCCCGCATGGTAGAGCAGCGGGCCGATGTAGGACAGGCGGAACCGCTTATCTGGCGGTGGCGGCAATGCCTTGCAGATGCGCGAGCAGGGCGTCGCCATTGGCCGCCCAGGTAAAGCGCAGCGCGGCGGCGCGCACGGCTTCGCCGTCGGGCGGGTTGTCCAATATCGCCTGAATGGCCGTTGCGATGGCCTGTGGATCGCGATCGACAATCTGTCCTGCTTCCGGCCGGTCGAGCAGTTCGCGCGCGCCGCCGACATCGCTGATCACGATCGGGGTGCCGCAGGCCAGCGCCTCTACCCAGGCATTGGCGAGGCCTTCGGAAGCCGAGGGCAAGGCCATCACATCGGCGGCAGCGAAGATACGCGGCAATTTATGGTGGGGGACGGAGCCGAGAAAGCCGATCCGCCGTTCGACCCCCAATTCCTCCGCCAGATTTTCAAGGGTTCGCCGATATTGCCCCTGTCCCGCCAGCAGCAAGGTGACATCGGGGAGCATCGGCAGGGCGCGGACCAGCAGATCCTGTCCCTTGCGCGGGATCAATGCGCCCACGCACAGCACGACCGGACCGTTGAAATCGAGCGTGGCCTTGGCCTCCGCCCGGTCGGCCAGTTCGAATGTGTCGAGATCAACCCCGGTATAATGGACCCGGATCTTGCCTTCATCCATGCCCATGCGGACCATGGAGCGACGCATGGCGTCCGACACGGCGAGAAGCCCTGCCGCGCCTTCACCCGCGCGCAGCACCATCTTGCGCGTGCCGCGCTGACTGCCCCAATGGTGGATGTCCGCGCCGCGCGCCTTGACCGAATAGGGGATGCCGAGCGCGCGCGACAGGCGCTGCGCCACCGGACCGTCGGGAAAGAAGAAGCTGGCGTCGATCACGTCGAACGGCTTTTGCGCGTGCAATTGCCTGACCAGAGGCAGGATCGCGCGGGTCATCGTCCAGACATTGGTGCGCCCGCCAAATTTGGGGATGATCGGGAAGGTCGGGCGATAGACCGTCAGTTCGCGCCATTTTTCCCGGCGCGGCAACGCATGCAACGCGGCGTAGCGCGGTGCGAGCGAAAGCGGCCATGGCGGCAGGCCGACCGGCGCGATGACGGTGACGTTCGCTTCGGGGCGACTGGCCAGTTCGCGCGCCTGCCGCTCCACGAACACGCCGAAATTGGGACGGCTGATGTCGGGAAAGAGGGTCGATAGCATGAGGACGTTGAGCGTCATGGTCTCTCTTTCGCGCAGCAGCCTTTGCAATTGGGTTAAGAGGCTGGTGACTTTTTGGCTAGAGCCGTCGGACGAGCTGTTCCGCGACTGCGGCCCATGGCGGGTCTGTCAGCACCAGCTGGCGTGCGCCCGAACCCAGCGGCAGCAGTTGGAGCCGGTCGCCTTCCCGCCCGATCAGGCGCCCGAACAGGAAGCGGCCCGCCGGGCGCGGGAACAGAATGTCGCGGTTGAGCGCGCTGGCGAAATCCTGCGGCGCGATGCGGCGGCACCAGATGGCGTCGCCGCTGCGATAATCGCCAATGCTGGCGCTGACATGGACGCCGACCATGCCGTCGGTCGCGATGGGGGAGGGGAAGGTGAGCGGGCGGGTCGGCGCGCGGGCACCGTCCGGTCCCAGCAGCGCCGCCACCGGCACCTCGCTCTGCCCCGGCAGGGCGACCAGTTCGGCGCTGGCGACGTCAAGTGCCAGCGCGATGCGGTTGAGCCATTTGATCGATACGGTACGGGTGCCGGTTTCCAGTCGACCGATCGTCTGCGCGGTCGTGGGCGGATCACATAGCGCGCCGACCTGTTCCAGCGTCAGCCCCTTCGCCTTGCGGACCTCGCGGATGCGGGTGATCATCTTTACCTCGCTGAATAACCTATTTGGTTTCCTCTTTCCTACAAACTATCCGCCGTGGCAAGGCTGATTCCCCACCCATCGTCCAAGGAGAAGGCCGCATGACCGCCACCCATGTCGAACAGACGATCGAAGACCCGCAGGGCCGCCATCAGACCGTGCTGGTCCATATCGGGGAATCGCCGCTGGCCTGGCTCCATGCGCGCGGCCATTTGAGCGAACGGCATTATGTCGCGGGCGATCGGCTGCGTGCAGACTGGGAGAAGGCCGGGCTGGGCGCGCGCGTCACGATGCGCTGGGACGCGGCGCCCCGCGCGAGAGGACGGTCTATGCCCGCACGCCAGCCGGACCCGACGCTGATGCAATTGTCCGCGCGCGAACGCTTCGATGGCGCGATCCGCGCGGCGGGGCCGGGGCTGGCGGACATATTATGGCGGGTGGTATGCGCGGGCGAAGGGCTGGTCGCGGCGGAACGGGCGCTGGGCTGGCCCAGCCGCGCGGGCAAGCTGGTGCTGACGCTGGCGCTCGATCGGGTGGCGGGATGGTATCGGGTTGCTTGAGGCGTCAGCCGATCATGGCTGCGCCCAGCAGCAGCAGCAGCTTGACGTCCATGGCATAGCCCTCCGCGCGCCAGGCGGCGATCTGCGCCGTCAGCCCGGCAAGGGGCACGCGGTGGACGTGAATATCCTCCCCCTCCACGCCGCCGCCTTCGCCGGTCTTTTCCAGATCATGGGCGCGGAACAGGGTGAAGCTTTCCGAGACCATGCCGGGCGAGCTGAAAAATTCGCCGACGGATTCCAGGCGCGCGGCGCGATAGCCGGTTTCCTCCTCCAGTTCGCGACTGGCGGCGATGCCTGCATCCTCGTCCGCGTCATGATCGCCGACAAGGCCCGCGGGCAATTCGATGCAGCGCCGTCCCAGCGGCACGCGATATTGATCGACCAGCAGGACATGCCCGTCATCGATGGCCAGAATGACAGCCGCCCTGATGCCCCGCGCGCGACCGACATATTCCCATTTGCCGCGTCGCTTCGCCGTGATGAAGCGCCCGGCCCACATCACTTCTTCGGGGGCGGACGCATCCGGGTCACTCATAATTCGATCAGCCTGTCGGGAAGTTCGTTGATGTCGTCATCGGCGCGCGGGAAATGGGTGGCGAGCACCAGCCCGACCTGGCGCACCGCCTGCGCCAGCCCTTCGCCCGCGCGACCCGCACGGATCGCGTCGATCAGCGCCGCCATCGCCGCGCCCCATTCTTCCGGCGCGACCTTGTCATTGATCGCGGCGTCGGCGACAATTTCGGCGCGATGTTCGTCCAGCGAGAGGTAGATCAAGACGCCAGTGCGGCCTTGGGTGCGGGCTTCGGCAGCGGTGCGAAACAGCAGGATCGCGCGCCGCCGCACGCGCCGCGCCCGCGTGGCGCGCGGGGTCATCCACATGCGCAGCGCCGGGATGGCCAGCAGATAGCGGACAGCCAGAAATTTGAGGATCAGCAGGCCCAGCAGCCCGGTCAGCAATTTCCAGTCCGCCAGTTCATGGTCCCAGTCGCGCAGCAGGGCGGACAGGAAATTTCGCAGTTGCTCCGGAAAGGCGGCCGCCACCGATAGCGCGATGAACACCGCCGCGATCGCCCAGTGCAGCCCGACATCATGATAGGCATCGGACCGGCGCGTCACGATCGTCACGATTTCGCCGGACGTATGGGCCTCTGCCTCCGCCACGGCGGCGGACACGAGGGCGTGGTCGGCGGCTGAAAGATGAAGCTGCATCACCAGTCCCCCGACGCGCCACCGCCGCCGAAGCTGCCGCCGCCGCCCGAAAAGCCGCCACCACCGCCAAAGCCGCCGCCGCCCCAGCCGGAACCGCCACCGCCGCCCCAGCCGCCACCGCCCCAGCCGGAATCCCCCGGACCCCACAGGATGATCGGCACGCCCGAACGGCTGCGATAGCGTTTGCCCTTACCGCGCCGCCGCGATGCCAGCGCGATGAAGGCGACGACCATGACGATGACCCAGATGATCGCCATGCCGCTGACATGACCGCCCGATCCCTTGCGCGCCGCCGCATCCGCCGCCGCCGCGCGGGCCTTCGCCTCTTCGGGCGGCAGGGTCATGATCGCGCCGATCTGGTCCACGCCCGCGTCGATGCCGCCGGCCATGTCGCCCGCCTTGAAGCGCGGGGCTATGGCGTCGCGGATGATCTGGGCCGATTGCGCGTCGGTCAGCAGCCCTTCCAGGCCATAGCCGACTTCTACCCGTATCTTGCGTTCATTGGGCGCAACGATCAGCAATGCGCCGTCATTCTTCGCCTTGTCGCCAATCCCCCAGGCGCGGCCCAGGCGATAGCCATAATCGGCAATGTCATAACCCTGAAGGTCGGGAATGGTCGCGACCACCAGTTGCCGCCCGCTTTGCGTTTCCAGCGCAGCGAGCTTGCCGGTCAGCGCCTGTTCCTGCGCCGGGGAGAGCAGCGCGGCGTCATCGACCACACGGCCAGTCAGCTTGGGAAAAGACTGGGCCTGCGCTGCGGGCACGAAGGCCAGCAGCGCGAGGAGGATAAGAAAGCGGCGGATCACGCGATCAATTGCCGAAATCGACCTTCGGCGCTTCTTCCGCGCCGGGCGTCGTCGCCTGGAACGGGGTCATGGGCTTGGCGCCGTGGATGATCTTGGCGCCGATCGCGTCGGGGAAGGTGCGGATGCGGGTGTTATAGGCGCGCACGGCTTCATTATAATCGCGGATGGCGACGGCGATCCGGTTTTCGGTGCCTTCCAGTTGCGATTGCAGGTTCAGGAAGTTGGCGTTGGTCTTGATTTCAGGATAGGCTTCGACCGATGCAATCAGCCTCCCCAAGCCTTGGCTCAATTGGGCTTGTGATTCCTTGAATTGTGCCACCTTTGCCGGATCGGAAAGGTCATCAGCGCTAATCTGCACCGAGGTTGCCTTGGCGCGCGCTTCGGCAACACCGATAAGTGTACCTTGCTCCAATTTCCCCGCAGCTTTCACTGTAGCTACAAGGTTATCGGTCAGGTTGGCGCGACGCTGATATTGCGCCTGGACGTCGGCCCATTTGGCCTTGGCCTCTTCCTCGGCGGCGGGGACGCTGTTGATGCCGCAGGCGGACAGGGCGAAAACGCCCAGCAGCGGCAGAAGGAAAGGGGCAAAGCGGCGCAGGAAGGTCATGGAAGATCCTCGGCAATTATCTGCGTCACGAAATAGGCGGTTGTCCTGTCGCACGCAACGGGCCATCCAGTGATTATCTTTGCAAGGGAGAGCGGTAGCGATGGGACTGATCAGCGAATTCAAGACCTTCATCAATCGCGGCAATGTGATGGACCTGGCGGTCGGCGTCATCATCGGCGGCGCGTTTGCGACCATCACCAAGTCGCTGACCGATGACCTCATCATGCCGGTGGTGGGCTATATTTTCGGCGGCGCGGATTTTTCCGAATATTTCATCCGGCTGGGCGACCTGCCTGCCGATTATGAGGGCAACCCGCAAAGCTATGCGGACCTGAAGGCGGCGGGCGTCGCGATGTTCGGCTGGGGCCAGTTCCTGACCGTGCTGGTCAATTTCATCATCCTGGCCTTCATCATCTTTCTGCTGGTGAGAGCGGTCAACCGGCTGACGGCCAAGCCCGAACCGGAGACCGCAGCGCCCGCGCCGGCGCCCACGCCGGAGGACATCGTCCTGCTGCGTGAAATTCGCGATTCGCTGCGAAAATAATCGTCTATGCGACGAACGGAGCGGTCGGCGGGAACCATTGGGGGCGTGGCCGGTTGATCGCGGTCAGGGTTGGGACGGCGTAATGCCGTTCCGCCCGGTGAGCCATACGGTCTGCCCTTGGGGGCGCAACAGGAGAATACGCCGTGAAAACCTTCGTCAAAATCCTTGGCCTTGCCAGCCTTGTGGCCCTCGCCGCGTGCGATTCGGCTAAGGAAAACCAGGTCGAGAATGCGTACGAAAACAAGGCGGATGCGATCGACAATCAGGCTGACAATATGGAAGCCATGGCAGACAACCTGACCGGCGCCGCCGAAAATACGGCCAAGCACGCCGGGGGGAGTCAGATGCGCTGTCGGGGTCAGGTAAAGCAGCCGGGCGAAGGATTCGTTCGGGCGGTGGATCACGCCGCCGACGCGCTGGAAAACAAGGCCGACGCGACCCGCGAAGCGGGCGAAAAGGCCGAGGATGCGGTCGAAAAGCACCAGTAAGCGCTTTTTACCGATCAAGATTGGAAGGGGCGTCGCGATTGGATCGCGGCGCCCCTTTTATTTGCGCTTTAACCCGCTCTTAACCACGTCCCGCCATGGTGCCCGTTGCGCGCATCCGTGGGACCATGGGCATGGACGAACTGTTACAAGAATTCATATCCGAGACCCAGGAAACGCTGGAGGCGCTGGCGGGGGAAGTCGTCGCCTGGGAAGCCGATCCGTCGGACCGGGACCGGCTCGATGCGATTTTCCGCTTCTTCCATACGGTCAAGGGTAGCTGCGGCTTCCTGAACCTGCCCCGGTTCGAGCGGCTGAGCCATGCGGCCGAAGATGTGCTGTCGGACATCCGCGCGGGCAAGCGCGTTGCCGATCCTGCGACGGTGAGCGCGGTGCTGGGCCTGATGGACCGGATCGGCGAACTGGCCGAAGCGGTGGCGACAGGGGCGGCGCTGCCCAATGAGAATGACGAATTTCTGATCGCTGCGCTAACCACCCCGGCCGAGACATTGCCGACGGGCGGGGAGGAGCATCACAATGCGGCCGCGCCGGTCGCGGTCGCGCGGCAAGGCGGCCAGTCTGGCCCCCGCACCATTCGCCTGCCACTCAGCCTGATCGACCAGTTGATGAACGGCGTGTCGGACATGGTGCTGGCGCGCAACGAATTGTCGCGCAAGCTGCGCGAGCGATCGGTCGACACCGAACTGGACACAGTGTTCGAGCGGCTGTCGACATGCGTGGCCGACATGCGCGACGTGATTTCCAAGACGCGGATGCAGCGGGTCGAGCGGCTGTTTGCCGCGATCCCGCGCATGGTGCGCGATCTGGGCCGGGATCTGGGCAAGCGGATCGAGTTGACGCTGGAGGGCGGCGACGTCGAGATGGACCGCGAGATGGTGGAGATGGTCGTCGACCCGCTCACCCATATCGTGCGCAACAGCATAGACCATGGCATCGAAACGCCAGAAAAGCGGCGCGCGGCGGGCAAGCCCGAAGTCGGGTCATTGCGGCTGGAGGCGCGGCAGTCGGGCAACCAGATCGTGATCGTCATCAGCGACGATGGCGCGGGCATCGATACTGCGCGACTGGTGGAAAAGGCGATTGCCGCTGGCCGCCTGACCCCTGAGGCGGCTGCCCGCATGAGCGAGGCGGACAGGCTGGAGCTGATTTTCCAGGCCGGGCTGTCCACCGCCAATCAGGTGACGGCGATTTCCGGACGCGGCGTGGGCATGGACGTGGTGCGCGCCAATGTGGAGCGGATCGGCGGCCTGATCGCGCTGGACAATCATCCGGGGCGCGGATTGTGCATCACCCTGCGCGTACCGCTGACGCTGACCATCATTCCGGGCCTGATCATCCGCGCAGGCGGCCTGCATTTCGCGATCCCGCGCGCCGCGGTGGTGGAAATTCTGCACGACAATAACGACACGCTCCAGATCAGCGAAGTGGGCGGGGCCAAGATCGCGACGATCCGGTCGGTCCGTCATTCGATGATCGATCTGGAAGATGTGCTGGGCATGGAAAAGCCGGTCGAGGCCGAGCCGCGCGCCATCATGGTGGTGCGGTCTGCCACGGGCGTACCCTTTGCCATGGGCGTGTCGGCGGTCGACAATCATGAGGAACTGGTGATCCGTCCAGCGTCGCCGCTGGTGATGGCGTCGGGCGTCTATGCGGGCATGACCCTGCCCGACAATGGCAAGCCGATGCTGCTGCTGGACGCGGCGGGTATCGCCAGCGCGGCCAGATTGCCCACGATGATCGACGACCGCACCCTGCGCCAGTCCGAGCAGGAGACAAAGGCGCAGGCCGGGATCGAGATGATCGCCGCGCTGCGGTTCGAGGAATGTTCGGGCCAGCGCCGCCTGTTGCAACTGTCGCTGATCGAGCGGGTCGAGGATATTGACGCATCGCTGTTCGGCCGGTCGGGCGGCGACGCCTTTGTCCGGCTGGATGGCCGGCTGGTGCCGGTGGCCAACGGCCTGACCGAATTCGGGCGCGACAAGATCTCCGCGCTGCGCCTGCGCGATGGTTCGATCGAAGCCTGCTATCCTGTCGCTGCCGTGCTGGACATCGTGCAGATGCCGATGGTGCCGGACATGGTGGCGATGCACGGCCACATCAGCGGCGTCGCGGTGATCGACGGCGAGCATCTGGAAGTGATCAATCCCTTCGCGCTGTTCGGCAGCCTGCCCGACCGTGCGATCGTGGAGCGGACGCGCGGCCGTTGCCTGCTGGCCGACGCCGACGATGGCTGGACCCGCGAGATTTTGGCGCCGTTGCTGCGACAGGCAGGGCAAGAGGTCGTACTGGGCCTGCCCGACGATGCGGCGGTGGACCCGCGCGACGTGCTGTTGCTGACCGGCGCCGATGCCGCGCAGACGGCGGGCGTCATGGCCGGGATGATCGGATGCCGCATCGTCCATCTGCGCGCTTCGCCGCGCGCGGCCGGACCACAGGATGACAGCATCTATCGCTATGATCAGGATGCGCTGATGGCGGCGATCGCCGGGGGCCAGATGGCCGGAGGAAACGGGTAAGGCCATGGACAGACTCTTTCTTTTCGCCACGCTGGCAGGCACGCGGATCGCGGTGGAGACGAGCGAGGTCGAGGCGGTCGTCCGCCTGAACGACGTGTCGCCCGTGCCGGGCATGGGCGCGCATATCGCCGGGCTGTCGGCATTGCGCAGCCGGGTGCTGACCATCATCGACGTCGCTGCGCTGATCCATGGCGTCGCCAGTCCGCGGGTGGAGCGGGGACTGGCCATCATCGCCGACATCAGCGGCCACAGCTATGGCCTGATGGTCGACGGCGTCACGGACATTTGCCGCGTACCGGAAGGCGAATTGCCCCTGCGCGGCCAGATCGACCCGGCCTGGACCCCCTATGCGCGCGCCATCGTGGAGCATGAAGGGCATCCCTGGCTGCTGGTGTCGCTGGCTGCCTTCATCGAGGGCGGTGCGCTGGCGCAGGCGGCGTGACCGGCAGATGCGCCCGGATTTGCGACCAACCGAATAATCCTGCCTGCCTCGTTTACCAATTGCTTGGCTTTGGTGGTTAAACCTTCAGCCGTTACGCGAAAACCAAAGGGACGCCTCATGAAGAATTGCCTGGTCGTTGACGACTCGAAGGTCATCCGCAAGGTGGCGCGCCACATACTGGAATCGCTGGACCTGACCGTCAGCGAAGCCGTGGATGGTCAGGATGCCCTGACCCAGTGCGAAGCCTCTGCGCCCGATGTTGTCCTGCTCGACTGGAACATGCCGGTGATGAGCGGCATGGAGTTTCTTCAGGCGCTGTCGAGCGCGAAGATGACGGCCCGGCCCAAGATCATCTTTTGCACCACCGAAAATGGCATCGGCCATATCAAGGCGGCCGTCGAGGCCGGGGCCGACGAATATGTGATGAAGCCGTTTGACCGGGAAACGCTGGAAAGCAAGCTGGTCATCGTCGGGGTGATTTAGCGGGCGGGACGGACGTCCTTTTCCTTGGGAGATTTCCGACCTTTTCTTCATCCTTCGTGCAGAAAGCCCCGTGATGACTTTCATCGCGCCGATCATGACCAGTCAGAGGAGCGAACCCCAGGTGGTTCGCACGCTGGTCGTTGACGATTCGGTTGTTGTCCGCACCGTTATCGAACGCATTTTGAATGCGGACCCGGCCTATGCCGTCGTTCACAAGACGAACAGTGCCGAACAGGCGCTGGGCTATCTGGCGGAGCACGACATCGACCTGGTGCTGCTGGACATCGAATTGCCGGGGCAGAGCGGGCTTGCCGCGCTGCCCGCCATCCTGCGCGCCAATCCCGGCGTCAAGGTCGCCATCCTGTCGGGCAAGTGCGAGGAGGGCAGCGCGGCCGCCATCGAAGCGCTGGCGCTGGGCGCGAGCGACATTGTGTCGAAGCCGGGCAGCGGCAGTTTCGGCGAGCATTTCCCCCAGACGTTGATCGAGCGGCTCAATCGCCTGTTCACCGATCGTCCCGCGCCATCCCCGCCGCAGCGCCCGCTGGCGCCACCCGTCGTCCAGCCTGCCGGGCAACCGATCGCCTGCCTTGGCATCGGCGCGTCGACCGGGGGCATTCATGCGCTGGGGCAGCTGTTTGAAGGTCTGGCCGCGCCGCTGGGCGTGCCGGTGCTGCTGACCCAGCATCTGCCCGCCAGCTTCACCGTCTATTTCGCGCAGCAATTGTCGCGCATGACCAGCCTGCGGGTCAAAGTCGCCGAAACCGGCGATCTGTTGATGGCCGACACGGTCTATGTCGCCCCCGGTGACGCCAATCTGCAACTGAGGCGCGGCCTGCATGGGCGGGTGACGATAACGCTGAACCCGGAACGCACGCCCGCTGGCAACCTGCCCGGCGTCGATCCGATGTTTGCCAGCATGGCGGAAGTCTATGGCGCGGGCGCGGTGGGTATCGTGCTGACCGGCATGGGCCGCGACGGCACGGTCGGCGCGCGCGATATTGTCGCCGCAGGCGGCTGGATCGTCGCGCAGGATGAAGCCAGCAGTGTCGTTTGGGGCATGCCCGGATCGGTCGCGGGCGCGGGGCTGACCTGCGCGGTGATGGAACCGCATGCCATTATGGACTTCGTGTCGCGGCGCGGAAAGGTTCTTGTTTGATGGTCATGCCTCCCACGCCCGCATCGACACTCCAGGGCGCGGCGCGCATCCTGTCCGGGCTGCTGGAAGCGCGCACCGGGCAGATATTGACCGAGGGACGGGCCTGGCGAATGGAAACCGCGCTGCGGCCCGTGCTGCGCAATCATGGCCTGAACGACATGGACGAACTGGCCGCCCGGTTGCTGCGCAAGGGCGACGCGCGGCTGGAACAGCATGTCGTCGATGCGCTGCTGAACAATGAAAGCAGCTTTTTCCGCGACCTTCAGATTTTCGACATGATCCAGCGGCAGATATTGCCCGCCATCCATGCCACCAAGACTGACCGGACGCTGCGCATATGGAGCGCGGGCTGTTCCACCGGGCAGGAAGCCTATTCGCTGGCGACCCGCCTGCGCAACGACGCGGCGCGCTGGAGCGGATGGCGGATCGAGATCATGGCGACCGACATTTCGACCGCCGCGATCGATCAGGCGCGGTCGGGCATATTTTCGCAAATGGACGTGCAGCGCGGGCTGGCAGTGGGCGATCTGCTCAAATGGTTCGAACCGTCGGGCGACGACTGGCGCGCCAGTCCCGAATTGCGGCGGATGATCGATTTCCGCCACGACAATCTGTTCGATGCGAAGGCGCCGACCGGCGCCTATGACCTGCTGCTTTGCCGCAACGTCCTGCTCTATTTCACGCCCGAACGGCGGCAGGCGGTGTTGTCGCTGCTGGCCCGGCACAGCCATGCGGGATCGATCCTGTTGCTGGGCGCGGGAGAAACGGTGATGGGGCAAGGCGATGATTTCATTGCCCATTCTGAATTTCGCGGCGCCTATGCGCGGCAGGCGGCCTTGCCGGAGGGCGCGATCGGCCGGGTGCGGCGGGCGGGTTAAAGCTTCGCGCCTGCTTTAACCATGCTTGATTGCCGCGCCGCGCTGCGCCAATGTCGTGCCAAGGCCGCGCGACTGCACGGGCGGGCCGAAAGGGCATGATGAACGAGCTGCCGATAATCGAAACGCCGTCGCCCAATTTCGACGAGCGCAGCCTGCCGGTCACGATGCTGGTGCTGCACTATACCGGGATGCCGGACGCGGCGAGCGCGATCAACTGGCTGGCCAATCCCGAATCCAAGGTTTCCGCCCATTATGTCGTGACCGAGGATGGCCAGATCATCCGCATGGTCGACGAATCCAAGCGCGCCTGGCATGCGGGACGGTCCCACTGGCGCGGGGTGGATGACGTCAACAGCGCCAGCATCGGCATAGAGATTGTCAATCCGGGGCATGAATGGGGCTATCGGCCCTTTCCCGAAACCCAGATGAGTTCGCTGATCCCGCTGGTCCACGACATCGTCCAGCGCCATCGTATCACCCGCGGCAACATCGTCGGCCACAGCGACATAGCGCCCGCGCGCAAGCAGGACCCGGGTGAATTATTCCCCTGGGGGCAACTGGCGCGGTTGCGGCTGGCCCTGCCGCGCCCGACCAAGAATCTGATGGACCCGCACTGGACCGATGGCGGCTTCATGCTGGCGCTCGAACGGTTCGGTTATGACATCGCCGATCCGCAGGCGGCGGTGGTGGCGTTCCAGCGGCGCTTCCGTCCCGAACTGATCGACGGGGTGATTTGCGGCGAATGTCGCGCCATCCTGCTGGCTTTGCTGCTGCCCAAGCCAAGGGGCGATGAATAAGCAGGTGACGCGATAGCGGAACGAGGCTAGGAACCATCGCGCCAGAGGGCCGGGCGGCCGCGGCGTGGCGGGTAACTTCCACGGCGAGGAAAGTCCGGGCTCCACGAAATGACGGTGCCGGTTAACGACCGGCTGGAGTGATCCAAGGGACAGTGCAACAGAAAGCAGGTCGCTAAGGTTTCGACCCAGTGACATTGAAAGGGTGCGGTAAGAGCGCACCGCGTCTGCGGCAACGCAAGGCGGCATGGTAAACCCCACCGGGAGCAAGACCGAATAGGGGCGGCGCGCAGCTTCATGCTGCTAGGTCTGTTTCGACCGAGACCGTCCGGGTTGGTTGCTTGAGGAACGGAGTAATCCGTTCCCTAGAGGAATGGTCGCCTATCCCCGCCGGCTTCACGGCTTGACGGGGTGGACAGAACCCGGCTTACAGGCCCTCTGGCATTTATTTGAGTATTGCCGCTGGCGCGGGCGTCAAAATGCGCTCTTTCGCGCATGTTCAAAATATGGCGCGATGGGCTGGCATTCCGCCCGCACCTTCCCTAATTCGGGCAAATGGCACGAAACAGCCGATCCAATGACTGGGGATTTCCCCGCTGGCGTGCCTATGGCGCAGCGCGTGAGGCGCAGCGCGTGCGTGTGTGCGACCGTTTCGGGTGCGACAAGCCGGGCGATTGCCCCGCGCCCAAATCCCCCAACAGCCCGGAACGCTGGTATTTCTGCGCCGAACATGCCGGGGAATATAATCGCAATTGGGACTATTTTCAGGGTCTGGACCAGGAAGAGCGCGAACAGCGCGAGCGGGACGAGCGGCGCGACGCAGGCGGCTATCAGGGCAGCGCCTATCATAGCTGGGGCGGTCCGGGCGATGGCAGCCGGTCGCGCGACGAACTCCATGCGCTAAAGGCGCTGGACCTGGAGGATGACGCCGATTTCGAGGCGGTGAAGAAAAGCTGGCGGATGCTGGCCAAGGAAAATCATCCCGACGTCAAGCCCGGCGACACGCAGGCCGCCGCCCGCTTTCAGACGATCCAGGCCGCCTATGAAGTGTTGCGCGCGGCGGAAGAACGGCGGACGTGGAAGCCGCGCGGGGCGGCGGATTGAAACATCTGGTCCGGTCCAACTGGCAGAATGCCATCCTTGTCTGCCGCAAATGCGAAAAGAAACTGGATGGCGGCTTTGGCCCCGATGGCGACGAGCGACTGGCCAAGGCGCTGCGGCGGCACCTGTCGTTGAAGAAAGGACGCAAGGCCGCGGCGGGCATCATCGAGGTCAGTTGCCTGGGCGTGTGTCCCAAGGGCGCGGTGACGGTGGTGAACGGCGCGGCCAGCCGGGAGTGGCTGCTGGTACGGCCCGGTGCCGATCTGGATGAGCTGGCGCGGACGCTGGCCTTGACGCCGCCAGTCGCCTGACCCGGTCAGCCCGCGCGGGCGATTGGCGGGGCGCTGTTGTCGATCCTGTCGGCGAGGGGGTAGAGGGTGCGGTTCTCGCGGTCGACCCGTTCGGTCAGCGCGCGGATGACGGCCTGCGTCGCGATACAGAAATCGGCCCATTCGCGTGCGACGCGATCGTCGCTCCACGCGGTCATATAGCTGGAAAAGCTTTCGGCGAGCGCGCCGGTTTCGGCCTGGAGAGTGGCGGCGGTGGTGCGGGTGTGCGCGTCGTCGGCGCGTTGCAGCGCCGGGTAGAGGATGCGGTCCTCCAGCGCGAGATGCCCCATGAGCTGGCGCGCAAGTTGCCAGCGTATCGCGCCGACGCTGCGCGGGTTTGCATGATCGGCGGTCGCCAGCGCCAGTCTGTGCGCTGTGTGGCTGATCTCGTCATGCTGCCGGCGCAATTCGGTCATGTCCATCGCTTCGCCCTTCCGTGTCTACGGATGGCCGATGATGCGTTCGGCAGCTTAAGAAACCGTTGCGGTAGGTATAATTACGGTCGTAAATATACCCGTGGCCCTGCACCATGCGATGCAGGGCCACGGCCGTTGAATCAGCCCGGCTGGTCGGCGCGGCTGACGCCTTCGCCATCCAGGTTGAGCGCGACGAAGTCCCAGTCGATCGCTTCCTTCAGCAGCTTTTCGGCATAGGCCGGGCGCAGGTTGCGATAGTCGATATAATAGGCATGTTCCCACACATCGAGGATCAGCAGCGGCGCATGGCCTTCATGCGCGACCGGCGTGTCGGCGTCATGGTAGGACGTCACTTCCAGCTTGCCGTCCTTGAGGACGAGCGCGGCCCAACCGCTGGCGAAATGGCCAACGGCTTCGGCCTTGAGCTTGTCGACCAGGGCGTCGACCGAGCCGAAGCTGTCGTTGATCATGTCGAGCAGCTTGCCCGACGGCGCTTTCTTTTCGGGCGACAGGCACAGCCAGTAGAAGCTGTGGTTCCAGATCTGGCCGACCTGGTTGAAGAGACCGCCCTTGGACGATTTGATGAGCTCGACCAGCGACTTGCCCTGGAGCGACGCGTCGGCGGCGACCAGTTCATTGGCCTTCACGACATAGGCGTTGTGATGCTTGCCATGGTGATAGTCGAATGTTTCGGCCGACAGGATTTCGCCAAAAGCGTCCTTGGCATAGGGCAGGTCTGGCAGCGTGAAAGCCATGGGAAAACTCCTCGGTTCGTTGATGGGGACGATCGCATAACGAAACTGCGACCTGAAGGCTCCGTGCCACTAGCAGGCTTATTACGCGACCGAAAACAGGATATTTTCGCTTTTCATCTACGGAAATATCCATGTGACATCAGCGTAACGATCGCCTAGACTTACAGGTCGGGTTGTCGGGCCTTGCGCGGCTCCGTTCAGCCCTGCGGTGGCGACGTGCCGCCAATTTCGTCGCTGTCCAGCCGGTCGCCCAGATTGAGGCCATGGCGCATCAGCATGGGGATGTTGGCGGCTGCAAAGACAACCGACACGATGGTCACGCCCCATACCTTGACCGCCAGCCAGCTGTCGAAGCTCATCGTGCGGCGCATCACTTCGTTGGCGATCGCCATGGCGACGAAGAAGATCGCCCAGTTGCGCGACAATTTGCGCCAACCTGTTTCGGACAGGCCATCATAGGCGGCCTGAAGCAGATATTTGAGCAGCGGCTTGCCGCGCATCAGCCCGCCAAACAGCATCAGCGCGAAAAAGCTGTAGATGATCGTCGGCTTGATCTGGATGAAGCGCTGATCATGGAAGTAGATGGTGAGGCCGCCGAAAAACAGCACCAGCGCGGCGGACAGCCAGAGCATGGGCGAGACTTTGCCCAGCTTCCATTTCGACACGATCACCGCGACGACGATGGCCGCCATGAAGGCAGCAGTGCCGACAATCATGCCGAGGAACTTGTAACCCAGGAAAAAGACCAGCAGCGGCCCGAAATCGAGCGCCAGGCTGAGCGTGCCCCCATGTCCGGAGCGTTGGGCGGGTTTGGTGTCAGCCATGGCTGTTTTTCCTATCGTCATCCTGACGAACGTCAGGATCCAGGGCATCGAAGCGCTGCGTGGCGGACTCTGGATGCCGGATCAAGCCCGGCAAGACGGCGATTTCACCGTGCATAGGCGGTCCCGGCGATGGCCCGCGCCATGTCGCCCGGATCGAAGGGGCGCAGATCCTCGATCTTTTCGCCCACGCCGATGGCATGGATCGGCAGGCGATATTTCTCCGCCGCCGCGACCAGCATGCCGCCGCGCGCGGTGCCGTCCAGCTTGGTCATGACCAGGCCGGTGACATGGGCGACTTCCTTGAAAACCTCTATCTGGTTCAATGCATTCTGTCCGGTGGTGGCATCCAGCACCAGCACAACGTCGTGGGGGGCGGCCGGGTTCAATCGGCCCAGCACGCGGCGCACCTTCGCCAGTTCGTCCATCAGTTCGGTTTTGTTCTGGAGGCGGCCCGCCGTGTCGACGATCAGCACGTCGATGCCGGTGGCCGTTGCCTGCTTGACCGCATCGAACACGATGCCCGCCGCGTCGCCGCCTTCCTTGCCAGCGACGATGGGGATGCCAAGGCGGTCGGCCCAGACCTTGAGCTGACCGATGGCCGCCGCGCGGAACGTGTCACCCGCCGCCAGCATCACGCCATAATCCTGTTCCAGGAAATTATGCGCCAGCTTGGCGATGGTGGTCGTCTTGCCGGAGCCATTGACGCCGATCACCAATATGACCTGCGGGCGGGGGAAGGCCTCTATCTCCAGCGGGCGGGCAACGGGGGCCAGCACCTTCTCAATCTCTTCCGCGATAATCTCTCGCAGATATTCCTCGGTCAGTTCCTTGTTGAACCGGCCTTCGGCCAATCGGTCGCGCACCCTGGCGGCCATGGCCGGGCCAAGATCGGTCATGATCAGCGCTTCTTCAATCTCGTCCAGCGTCTGATTGTCGAGCGCTGCCTTGCCGAACAGGCCAGTGAGATTTTCGCCCAGCTTGTCGGATGTGCGCTTCAGGCCGCCGAACAGGCGATCGCGCCAGGAAATAGCATTATCGGTCATTACTGCGCCTCTTGCGCGATCAGCGCGCCATTCTCAAGGCCGGTGATCGTTGCGTGTAGAATCGCGGAGGGGGTCTGCGGGGTCGCAAAGCGCACCGGGGCGAAATTTTCGGCATGGCCGGACAGCCCGCTGCGTTCGACCAGCACCGACTGGCGGGTGCCGACAAGGCTGGCGAGCCAGTCCGCGCGCCGGGCTTCGCAGGCGGCGCGGAGACGGGCGGCGCGGGCCTTGATGGTCGCGCGGTCCACCTGCGGCATGCGCGCGGCGGGCGTGCCGGTACGCGGGGAATAGGGGAAGATATGGCCGTGGACGATGCGGCAATCGGACACCAGCGCCAGGCTGTTTTCGAACATCGCCTCATCCTCGGTCGGGAAACCGGCGATGATGTCCGCGCCGATGCTGATGTCGGGCCGCGCGGCGAGGAGGCGATCGACGATGCGGACCGCGTCGGCGCGGCTGTGGCGGCGCTTCATGCGTTTGAGGATCATGTCGTCGCCAGCCTGCAAGGATAGATGGAGGTGCGGCATCATCCGGGGTTCATGGGCGATCAGGTCGAACAGCCTGTCGTCAATCTCCACGCTGTCGATGGACGACAGGCGCAGGCGAGGGAGGTCGGGCACGCCGGTCAATATGCGTTCGACCAGCAGGCCGAGCGAGGGGCTGCCGGGCAGATCGGGACCATAGCTGGTGACGTCCACCCCGGTCAGCACGATTTCCCGGTAGCCCGCCGCAACCAGTTCCTTCGCCTTTTCAACCACCGCGCCGGCGGGGACGGAGCGGCTGTTCCCCCGGCCATAGGGGATGATGCAGAAGGTGCAGCGATGGTCGCAGCCATTTTGCACCTCCAGGAAAGCGCGGGCATGATCGGCAAAGGCGCTGGCCATATGCGGCGCGGTGTCGCGCACGGCCATGATGTCGGCGACGCGGACCTCTGGCATTGCGCCGAACGGGGGTTGGTATGTTGCCGCCGCCATCTTTTCCCGGTTGCCGATCACGGCATCGACTTCGGGCATGGCGGCGAAGGTTTCCGGCTCGGTCTGCGCGGCGCAGCCGGTCACCATGATCCGCGCGTCGGGCCGGTCGCGGCGGGCGCGGCGGATCGCCTGCCTGGTCTGGCGCACGGCTTCGGCGGTGACGGCACAGCTGTTGACGACGATCAGGTCGTCCTGCCCGCCCGCCATTTCACGGATCGCCTCGCTCTCCGCAATGTTGAGGCGGCAGCCCAGCGTGATGATGTCCGGGCCGCTCATTAGAAGCGCGACCAGTCGGCCTCGCCATCGAACACATGGGTTGCGGGGCCGGTCATGCGGATCGTGCCGCCGGGCGCCCAGTCGATGACGAGATCGCCGCCGGGCAGGCTGACGGTCACGGGGCCGCCGACCAGTTTGCGGCGAATGGCGGCGACGGCGGTGGCGCAGGCGCCCGTGCCGCAGGCGCGGGTCAGGCCAGCGCCGCGTTCCCACACGATCAGGCGGAGATGATTGTCGCCCACGACCTGCGCGAAGTTGACGTTGACGCGGGAGGGGAAAAGCGGGTCCGTCTCTATGATCGGGCCAAGCCGGGCGGTGTCCACCGCGTCCAGATCTTCGACGAAGAAGATGACATGGGGGTTGCCGACATTGACGGCGGCGGGCGGGGGCAGATCCTCCCAGCTGGCGCTCATGGTCAGCGTATCCATGGCGTAGGCCAGCGGAATCGCATCCCAATCGAAGCGCGGCGCGCCCATATCGACGCTGGCGCCGCCTGTCACCGCCTTGGCGTCGAGCAGGCCCGCCCGCGTGCGGATCAGCACGTCGCGGCCCACGAACAACGGCACGCAGCGCGTGGCGTTGCCGCAGGCTTCGACTTCGCTGCCATCGGCATTGAAAATCTGCATCGACACGTCGGCGTCGGGCGCGTTGCCGATCAGGATCAACTGGTCGCAGCCTATCCCGGCATGACGATCGGCAATGGCGCGGGCGCGGCTTTCCGTCATGTCGAGCGCACCGGTGCGCGCGTCGATGACGACGAAATCATTGCCCAGGCCATGCATTTTGGAAAAGCGTCCCATGATGGGGGCGCATGTAATGTGGGGGAAGGGAAAAGGCGAGTCGCTACTTTGGCGCGACCCTGAAGCCTACTCGGAAGGGCTGTATAATCGGGAGCGGATTGCCTGCATCGTCTTTCATGTCCGACGTGTAGAGCGCCTTGGCTTGTGCACATGCGACCTTAACAAGCGCGGCAGAGTTCTTGTATGTAGGATTGGGTTGGCAAAAGGCGACATGGCCCGTCACGTCAATCCTTGTGAGGATGGACACTGCCTCTTCCTCTATGCCGCCAGGAAGCTGTTGCACCTCAATGATCATGTCAGGCTCAATCACAGGCGGCGACTTGGGTAATGGTCGACCGATACCTTTGCCTGGAAGTCGCCAAGTCAAAGTCCCGTTGTAAAGGTCGTAGAGCGGGCTGCCATTTTCATCACGGGCAGATTTGAACTTGGTCCGTATCAACATAATAGCACAGGTCCGCTGATCCAGATCGGGGAAGCCACTGGACTTCGTCACGAAACAGCGGGTCACTTTCCCATCCGGGGCAACGAGCATGGAAAAGCCGACCGGGCCTTCCTCGCGGCGCTTTACCGAACCTGCCGGGTAGTCGAAGTCGCTGAGCCAACTACCGGCAGACGTCGCTGGCATGGCGCGTGTTAGCGCAGCGCCTGCCAATGCAGCCAACATCATACTCATCTGTTCGCCCCCGCCGCCGTCGCCCGTTTCTGCCCATAGAGAAAATACACCACCAGCCCCACGGCATTCCACCCCAGGCAGGCCAATATCGTCTGCATCGGCAGGCTGATGAACAGATAGGCGCAGCCGCCCATCGCGCCGAGTCCGACGAACCAGGCGGCAGGGGTGCGGAAGGGGCGGCGCATGTCGGGGAGACGGCGGCGCAGCACCAGCAGGCACAGGCCGACCGAAGTGAAAGCGATCAGCGTACCGGCATTGGCGAGCGCGGCGATCTCGTCGATCGGCAGCAGGCCGGCGATGATCGCGACCAATATGGCGGTCACCATCGTGATCCGGGCAGGCGTGCCGCGGCTGGAGATTTTGGCGAGGCTTTGCGGCAGGAAGCCGTCGCGCGCCATGACCAGGAAGATGCGGCTCTGGCCATAGAGGAAGCCCAGCAGCACGGTCGGCAGGGCGATGACGGCAGCGATGGCGACGATGCGCGCCACGCTGCCCTGGCCCATTTCGCGCAGGATGAGCGCCAGCGGTTCCGGGCTGTCGGCGAAGCGGGTGAAGGGCATGGCGCCGATCGCGGCGGCGGCGACAAGCACATAGATAAGCGTGCAGGCGACCAGCGATCCGACGATGCCTATGGCCAGATCGCGTTCCGGATTCTTGGCTTCCTCCGCTGCGGTCGAGATGGCGTCGAAGCCGTAAAAGGCGAAGAAGATGATTGCGGCGGCTGCCATGACGCCGCGCTCGACCCCGTCCGGTCCCATATGCTTGGCAAAGCCGAAGGGCATGAACGGTTCCAGATTCTGGGCGTCGAAGGCGGGCAGGGTGAACCAGACGAACAGGCTCAACGTCGCGATCTTGATGAGCACCAGCAGGCTGTTCAGCCGCGCGCTTTCATGCGTGCCGAGCATCAGCAGCCCGGCGACCACGGCGATGATGAAGATGGCGGGCAGGTTGATGAGGCCGCCCAGTTCCGGCCCCTGCGTCAGCGCTTCGGGAAAGCCTATCGCGGTGAGCAATGGCGCGGCATAGCCCGACCAGCCGACCGCGACAGTCGATACGACAAGGCTATATTCGAGGATCAGGCTCCACCCCACGATCCAGGCGATGCCTTCGCCCAGCACGACATAGGAGTAGCTGTAGGCGCTGCCCGCTGCGGGCATCATGGTCGACAGTTCGGCATAGGCAAGCGCGGCGCAGGCGCAGATTGCGCCCGCTATGGCGAAGGAGAGGAGGACGGCGGGACCGGCCCGGTCCGCGCCGACGCCGATCAGCGTCAGGATGCCGGTGCCGACGATAGCGCCCACCCCCAGCGCCAGCAGATGCGGCCAGGACAGGGTGCGCGCCATGCGGTGCTGGTCGCCGCTGGGCGTCATCGCCTCCATCGGCTTGCGGCGTGTCCAGCTCATGATGTTCGGCCCCTCATTCTTTCTGTGTCGCTCGATTGCTGACCCAAAGCGACGGCCCGCGCAAGAGCTGTGCTGGCACGCGACGACTTCTTGCAAGACAGGGCGATGGGACAGGCGTAAAATTGCGGAAATGGGGGAGTAGCGGCAATGGATGGACGGGGGCGTATCGCGGCTGGACCGCATGGGGTGGCGCGCGATCATGGTTTCCATGTCGGGATGGCGGTTGCGATCGCGGCGACCGTGATCGGCGGCTTTGGTTCCTTCGCCCTGCGTGGGCAGGTGGACATCGCGCGCGTGCCCTATTGGGTGCATGTCCATGGCGCGGTGTTCATGGCGTGGACGCTGATCTTCGTGGCGCAGGCCGTGCTGGCGCAGCGCGGGTCGCGGGCCTTGCACCGGCGGCTTGGCTGGATCGCAGCCGGGCTGGCGGTGGTAATGGTGCCGCTGGCGCTGGGGACGGCGGCGATGTCGGTGCGGATGGGCCGGGTGCCGCCCTTCTTCCCCGACACGATCTTCGTGGCGCTGAACCTGCTGGAAGTGTCCGCCTTTGGCGGGTTGCTGATCGCGGCGATCCGCCTGCGCCGCCGGACCGACTGGCACAAGCGGCTGATGCTGTGCGCGATGGTGGCGATGATCGGCCCGGCCTTCGGACGCATATTGCCGATGCCGCTGCTGGGTCCATGGGGTGGACTGGCGGTGATGAGCGGGCAATTGCTGTTCGTGCTGGTCGCCATGGTTCACGATTTGCGCAGCCGGGGCAGGGTGCATGCCGCCTGCTGGATCGGCGCGGCGGTGATCGCTATCGAGGGGCTGGGCGTCCCGATCCTGGCCGCGACGCCGCCCGTCATCGCGCTGACGGACGCGCTTGCACGGTCATAGTTGCATCGCGGGCGTGGCTGGGCTAAGGGCGCGACTGCAATCGGGCGGTTCGACGTCCGGTCCCTGACTTATCCATTGAGCGCGCGCCCGGCAAACGGGTCAGCATCAGGCGCTTTGTATGGACGCTGGTTGGCGAGGTTTCGCCCACCGGCGATTTTGTCGTTTGGCAGGGATGCGCGGATTTTCAGGCCTTTGGGCCAATTGAGGTGATGATGTTCGATTCGCTGAGCGATCGTCTGGGTGGGGTATTCGACAAGCTGCGGGGGCGTGGTGCGCTCACGGAGGACGATGTCCGCGCCGCGATGCGCGAGGTGCGAATCGCGCTGCTGGAAGCCGACGTCGCGCTTCCTGTCGTGCGCCAGTTCGTCGATCAGGCGACCGAGCGGGCAGTGGGCAGCGACGTGCTGCGGTCGGTCACGCCGGGGCAGATGGTCGTCAAGATCGTGTCCGACACGCTCACCGAAACGCTGGGGTCCGACACGTCGGACCTGATGATCGACGTGGCCCCGCCCGCCGTCATCATGATGGTCGGTTTGCAGGGGTCGGGCAAGACGACCTCCACGGCCAAGATCGCCAAGCGGCTGAAGGACAAGGACCGCAAGAAGGTGCTGATGGCGTCGCTCGACGTCCAGCGCCCGGCCGCGCAGGAACAGCTGGCGGTGCTGGGCACCCAGTGCGATGTGGCGACCCTGCCGATCGTCGCCGGGCAGCAGCCGGTCGACATCGCCCGCCGCGCGCTCCAGTCGGCCAAGCTTCAGGGCTTCGACGTGGTGATGCTCGACACCGCTGGTCGCCTGCATGTCGATCAGGCGCTGATGGACGAGATGAAGGCGGTGGCCGATGTGGCGACGCCTGCCGAAATCCTGCTGGTGGTCGACTCGCTGACCGGGCAGGACGCGGTCAATGTGGCGCAGAGCTTTACCGCGCAGGTGCCGCTGACCGGCGTGGTGCTGACCCGGATGGATGGCGACGCGCGCGGTGGTGCGGCGCTGTCGATGCGCGCGGTCACCGGCCGCCCGATCAAATTTGCCGGTACTGGCGAAAAGCTCGACGCGATCGAGATATTCCACCCGCAGCGCGTGGCGCAGCGCATATTGGGCATGGGCGACGTCGTCAGCCTGGTCGAGCGTGCCGCCGAGAGCATCGATGCGGACGAAGCCGACAAGCTGGCCAAGAAAATGGCCAAGGGTCAGTTCGACATGAACGACCTGCGCGCGCAGCTCAGTCAGATGCGCCGCATGGGCGGGTTGGGCGCGCTGGCGGGGATGATCCCTGGCCTTAAGAAAGCGCAGGCGGCGATGGCCAATAGTGGCGCGAACGACAAGACGCTGATCCATCTCGACGCGATGATCGGATCGATGACGCCCAAGGAGCGGGAACGCCCGGCGCTCATCAACGCCAAGCGCAAGATCCGCATCGCCAAAGGCTCCGGCACCACGGTGCAGGAAGTCAACCGGCTCCTGAAAATGCATCAGGAAATGGAAGGCGCGATGAAGAAGATCCGCAAGATGGGCGGCCTTAAAGGGCTGGCCAAGATGTTCACCGGCGGTGGCATGGGCGGATTGGGCGGTCCCGACGGCGGACAGGGCGGCCCGCCCGATCTGTCCGGGCTGGGCGGCCTTGGCGGATTGGGCGGCAACATGCCCAAGCTGCCGCCCGGCTTTCAGAATTTCATGAAGAAGTAGCCCGTCATTCCGGCGGATGCCGGAATCCAGTGTCGGATGGGAATGACCAGTCGCTCTGGATGCCGGATCAAGTCCGGTATGACGATTAATGCAAGTATATTCGTAGTTTACGTCAGAAAGGTAAGTTCCATGGCAACGTCCATTCGTCTCTCGCGCGGTGGTTCCAAGAAGCGCCCTTATTATCGCATCGTCGTGGCCGACAGCCGCGCGCCGCGTGATGGCAAGTTCATCGAGCGCATCGGCAGCTATAACCCCGTCCTGCCCAAGGGCGACGAAAAGCGCGTCGTTCTGGACGTGGAACGCGCGAAGCATTGGGTTGCCGCCGGCGCCCAGCCGACCGACCGCGTCGCCCGTTTCCTCGACGCCGCTGGCGTGAAGGAGCGGATCGTGCGCAACAACCCGAACAAGGGCGTGCCGGGCCAGAAGGCCAAGGACCGCGCCGAAGATCGCGCGACCAAGCTGGCCGAGGCGGAAGAAGCCCGCATCGCCGCCGAGGAAGCCGCCAAGGCACCTGCCGAAGCGCCTGCCGCCGAAGAAGCGCCTGCTGAAGAAGCCGCTGCCGAACAGGCCGAGGGCTGATTCTCTTGACCGACAAGCCCGTCACTCTCGCCGCGATCATCGGCGCGCATGGGGTGGCGGGCGAAGTCCGCCTGAAACTGTTTGGCGACGGGGTGGAAAGCCTCAAAAGCTATGACGGTTTCGATGCGGGCGGGCGCAGGCTGACATTGAAGTCGGTGCGCCCCGGTTCCAATGGTGCGGTCGCGCGCTTTGCCGAAATCGGCGATCGCAGCGCGGCCGAAGCCATGCGTGGCACGGCGCTGACCGTCCCGCGTTCCGCCCTGCCGCCGCTGGCCGAGGGCGAATATTATCATGCCGACGTGATCGGCCTGCCTTGCCTGTCGAGTGACGGCGAAGCGCTGGGCGAGATCATCGCGATAGAGAATTTCGGCGCTGGCGACATTATCGAGGTTCAGCGGCCATCGGTCGAAGGCAAGCCGGGCAAGCGCTTCATGGCCCCGATGCACGCCGTCACGCTGGAAGCCGAACGGGCGGTGATTGACGCGGCATTCGTGGAATAGTATATACTGAACGTATATACGGAGATCCGCGGTGAGCGAAGAGTATAAGGCCAAGATTTTCAAGTCGGGCAACAGCCTGGCCTTGCGTCTGCCCAAGGCTCTTGGCTTCAAGGAAGGGGCCGAAATGACCCTGCGCGAGGATCATGGCCGCTTCACGTTCGAGCCAGCTCAGAACGAGCGCAAGATCGATGTCAGCAAATTCGCGGGCAAGGCACCATGGCTGGAGCCGTTGTCGCGCGAGGATTTCGATGACAGTCCTCGCGATTGGCACCTGATGGGTCGTGATGCGTCCGGGGCATGATGCGGCTGCTGGACACCAATAGCTGCATCTATGTCTTTACCGGCATCTATCCGTCGCTGATTGCCCGGATGGCGGAGCAGGCGGCTGGCAGCCTCTTCATATCGTCCATCACCTATGCGGAACTGGCCTATGGGACGGTGCGGGGCAAGCCGCCGCCGCCCGATGTGCTGGCGGCCTTTGTCGCGGAGATCGCTATTCTTCCCTTCGACGAGGCGGCTGCGCAGGCTTATGCGGCGCTTCCCTTTCGACGCGGCAGTTTCGACAGTCTGATTGCGGCGCATGCCCTGTCGCTGGACGCCGCACTGGTAACCCGCAACGCAGCCGACTTTGCCGATATAGCCGGCCTGCAAATCGAGGACTGGACACGCTGATGCTTCCCTTCCGCCGGGAACTGGACGCTGCCGTCCGCATCGCCTAAGCGGCGATCATGGTTCAGATCCTTACCGCCCTCTATCTCCTTGCGATGCTGGCCGCTGGCTGGCGGCTGTTCGGGCTTGGCTGGTCGCGGGGCGCGAAGCTGGCGGCGGCGATCGGGCTGGTGTGCCCCGTGCCACTGCTGGTGCTGCTGCCCGGCCTGATCCATCCTGAGCGCCCCTTTGCCGACCTGCTGCGCGCCATCGGACTGGCGCTGCTGGCCTGTGGCGCGCTGTGCCTGGCGGGAGGGGTGTCGGCGGCCTGGCTGCGTGTGCGCCGGCGATGAGCTTTGCCGCGCAGATATTGACGCTCTACCCGGAGATGTTTCCGGGGCCGTTGGGCGTGTCGCTGGCGGGGCGGGCGCTGGCGGAAGGGCGCTGGTCCTGCGCGCCGATCCAGATCCGCGACTTTGCCACCGACAGGCACCGCACGGTCGATGATACGCCAGCAGGCGGCGGCGCGGGCATGGTGCTGCGTGCGGACATCATAGCGCGCGCGGTCGATCATGCGATCGCGCAGCGGCCCGACCTGCCGGTCATCGCCATGACCCCGCGCGGCGCGCCGATCACCCAGGCGCGCGTCCGCGCGCTGGCCGATGGTCCCGGCGCGACGATATTATGCGGGCGATTCGAGGGGTTTGACGAGCGAATCTTCGATGCCCGGCCGATCGAGCAGGTCAGCATGGGTGACATCATCCTGTCGGGCGGGGAAATGGGCGCGCTGATGCTGCTGGATGCTTGCGTCCGGCTGCTTCCCGGTGTAATGGGCGCGGCTTCCAGTGGGGTGGAGGAGTCCTTTGAAACGGGGCTGCTCGAATATCCGCACTATACCCGACCAGTCGAATGGGAGGGGCGCACGATCCCGCAAGTGTTGCGATCGGGGGATCATGCGAAGATCGCCGCCTGGCGGAAACAACAGGCGGAGGTCGATACACGGTCACGGCGGCCGGACCTTTGGGAACGTCACATCGGCGTTCGGGTCCAGTCGCCCTCTGGCGCGCAACGCGACTTGAAGGACTGACGTTTCATGAACATCCTCCAGCAGATCGAGGCGGAAAGCATTGCCGCCCTGGCCAAGGACATTCCCGATTTCCGCCCCGGCGACACGCTGCGCGTCGGCGTGAAGGTCGTCGAAGGCGACCGTAGCCGCGTCCAGAATTATGAAGGCGTGTGCATCGCGCGTTCGAACAAGGGCATGGGCTCCAACTTTACCGTTCGCAAGATTTCGTTCGGCGAAGGCGTGGAGCGCGTGTTCCCGCTCTATTCGCCCAACCTCGATTCGATCGTCGTCGTCCGCCGTGGCGTCGTGCGTCGTGCGAAGCTCTATTATCTGCGCGGCCGCACCGGCAAGCGCGCGCGCATCGCCGAACGCCGCGACGTGCGCACCGAGGGTTGATTGTAAAAATCAATTCTTGACAGTTGTAAAAAAGAAACAGGCGGTGGTCCAATGGACTGCCGCCTTTTTCTATATGTTACAAATATTTGACCCTGCGGCGGAAGCCTCCGCCTGACACGAGCCTGACCGGATTCGCGCAGGCCCAAAAAAGGGCCATTTCGCCCATAGTGGATTTGTGTCAGCCTAACGTTTCCAAATGTTGCTGAACGATGTTGCACTGAAACTCGCGGTTTCGGGCTCGGTGATCTGTAACCTTGTTGGGTGGAATAAGTCGGGAAAGGGACGGGATGTCGAGAAGGCCTCTGTAAAAGAGAAATTAGGGGGCTTTTTTGATGACATATCAGGGACTGATTTCGCGCGGCGCCATAGCCGTTGCGCTGCTCTATTCGATGCCCGTTCTGGCGCAGGACGCCGTGCCGCAGGCCGCTGTCGAGGACGCGCCCGGCCAGACCATCATCGTTACCGGCACGCGTCGCACCGACCGCACCGTTGCGGAATCGCCGACGCCGATCGACGTCTATTCCGGCGTCGAGCTGCAAAAGCAGGGCACGGCGGACATGAATCAGGTGATCCAGAATCTCGTCCCCTCCTTCTCCGTCGCGCGCTACGCGATCGGCGATGGCTCCTCCTTCGTTCGGCCGCCCAACCTGCGCGGCCTTGCCCCCGACCAGACGCTGGTGCTGATCAACGGCAAGCGGATGCATCGTTCCGCACTGGTCCAGATCAGCGCCAACGCGCAATCGGCGGGCGCGCATTCCGCCGATCTGGCGCAGGTGCCCGCGATTGCGATCCGCGCGGTCGAAGTGCTGCGTGACGGCGCGTCGGCGCAATATGGGTCCGACGCGATCGCGGGGGTCATCAACATGACGCTGCGCGACGATACGGACGGTTTTTCGGGCTATGCCCGCTATGGCCAATATTATCGTGGCGATGGTGAGGATTATCAGCTCGCGCTCAATGGCGGGTTCAAGCTGGGCGATGCCGGTTTCATCAACATCAGCGGCGAATATGTGAATGCGGGCAAGACCAGCCGGGGCGTGACCCGCGCTGGCGCGCATCTGCTGGCGCAGGAGCAGCCGACGATCGGCGTGCCCAAGCTGGCGCAGCGCTACGGCAACCCGGCGATGGAATCCTATCGCTTCTTCGTCAATGGCGGCTTCGATCTGGGCGAAAGCTCCATCTATTTCTTCGGTAATTATGGCCACAGCTTCCAGGAAGAAAGCTTCAACTATCGCCAGTCGGTCAATACGTCGGGCGTGGACATTGAAGGCAACAGTTTCGGCAAGAATGGCATCTTCAACGACTATTTCACCGACTTCAACAATATGCTGCCCGGCATTCAGACGGGCGCGGCGGGCGGCAACGTCTATGCGCCCAACGATTATGAAGTCACCACGCGCGACTATACCAAGGTTGCCACCTGTTCCGACCCGCTGGTCCAGAATTGGAGTTGCGTCTATCCCGGCGGCTTCACGCCGATCTTCTTCGGCAAGATCGACGATATTTCGGGCACCGTCGGCTATAAGGGTACATTCGGGTTCGGCCTGAATTACGATATTTCGGGCAGCTACGGCCAGTCGACCCTGCGCTATACGATGAATGGCACGATGAACCCGTCGCTGGGCATCGCGTCGCCGAACGAATTTTACCTCGGCAAGCTGCAACAGCGCGAAACGCTGTTCAACGCGGACTTCAGCTATCCCTGGGAAGTCGGCTTCGCCAGCCCAGTCACGATAGCCTTTGGCGGCCAATATTTCCGCGAATCCTATGAACTGGGCCTGGGTGACCAGCCGTCCTGGGCGATCGGGCCTTATACCGGCAATCTGGTGTTTCATCAGGACGGCACGCCGGTGCTGAACGCGGATGGCACGCAATTGTCGGTCGCCCTGCCCGTCGGCGCCAATGGCTTTCCCGGTTACGGCCCGGCGATTGCGGGCGAAAGCGCGCGCAATTCCAAGGGATTGTATATCGACATCGAAGGGGACGTCACCGATCAGCTCTCTTTCGGCATCGCAGGCCGCTACGAACATCTGTCCGACTTCGGCAATTCGACCACCGGCAAATTTTCTGCCCGCTATGCCGTGGTGCCCGACGTCGTGGCGCTGCGCGGCACGGTGGCGACGGGCTTCCGCGCGCCGACGCCGGGGCAGGTCAACAGCAGCAGCATCGCGACCGGGTTCAACCCCGGCAATCCCAATGCAATCGAATCGATGACGCTGCCGGTCACCAGCCCGGTCGCCGCCTTCCTGGGCGCGACGCCCCTGAAGCCGGAAGAATCAGTCAGCTTCTCGCTGGGCACCGTGTTCACGCCCGCGCCCGGCTTCACCCTGTCGGTCGATTATTATAACATCAAGGTGAAGGACCGTATCGGCACATCGGGCACGTTCGTGATCGACGATGCGCAGCGGCCGACGCTTCAGTCGCTGGGGCTGGCCAACTATGCGACCGTCAACGAAGTGCAGTTCCTGACCAACGCCTTCGATACCCGCACCCAAGGCGTCGATGTCGTCGGCAGCTATCGCTTTGCGACCGAAACCATGGGCATTTTCAACACGACGCTAGCGTTCAACTATAACAAGACCAAGGTGATCGCGCGCGATCCGACAATCGTGTCCGACGTCCGTGTCGCCCAGCTGGAAAAGACCCTGCCAAAGACCCGCCTCATCCTGACCGAAAACTGGAGCAGCGGCCCCTTGTCCGTGCTGGCGCGGATGAACTGGTACGGCAAATATACCCAGACGGATGATGGTCCGGTGTCGCAGACTTTCGGCAGCGAATTCGTGTTCGACTTTGAAACCAGCTATGAGGTGAACGACAGTTTCACGCTGAGCGTCGGGGTGCAGAATCTGTTCAGCAATTATCCCGACAAATATTCCAACACCAAAGGGACGCTGGGTCCGGTCTATGCATCGACCGGGGGGCGCTTTACTGGCGACATCTATCCTGACGTCTCGCCGTTCGGCTTCAACGGTGGCTTCTGGTACGGCAAGGTCGGCTTCAAATTCTGATCCGGTTCTGACAGGTGAAGGCCGGGCCTCTTGCGGGGCCGGCCTTTGCCGTTTCAAGAGGTGCTCATGATGACTGGCACTCTGACCCACCGCCTTGCCACTCTGGCCGACGAACCCGCGCTTGCCGCGTTGATGCGGCGGGCGATCGATGAATTGCAACGGCCGTTCCTCACGCCTGATCAGGTACGGGCCAGCCATGCCTTCATGGGGCTGGACAGCCGCCTGATCGCAGATGGCACCTATTTCGTGGTGGAGGTGGGGGATGCGATCGCGGGCTGTGGCGGGTGGAGCCGTCGCGCGACGGCCTATGGCGGCAATCACAGCGCGGGGCGTGACGACCGGCTGCTCGATCCGGCGACGGAGGCGGCGAAGGTGCGGGCGATGTACACCCATCCCGACCATGTCCGCAAAGGCGTGGGCACGCTCGTCCTCTCGCTCTGCCAGGCCGCGGCGTGGGCGGAAGGTTTTGCTGCGCTGGAATTGTCCGCCACATTGGCGGGCGCGCCGCTCTATCGCAGTTTCGGCTTTGTCGACGTGCGCGCTTTCCAGGATAGCGGCGTGCCGATGATGCTGATGCGCAAGGCTGTTGTTTGACCGGCCGTGCGGTCAATCATATTGGACCAATACGCTGAAACTGCCGCGATAGGCGCCGGGCGCCTGATTGGCGCGGACCTGTAGCGTGCCGAAAATCTGGAACACGGCTTCGCCCCCGTTCAGGCGGATGTGCGAATGGGACTGGCTGAGGCTGGCCGATATGCGATTGCCAGCCGCGTTGGTGAGGTTCACCGTCGATTTGTCGAGACTGATTTCCACCCGCTCATTTGGCCGGCCATGCAGGGTAAAGGCCGCCGCGCTGGCGCTGCCCATGCAGACCAGCCCGTTGCTGCACACGCGGCTATTGTCGGCACGAATTCGCACGACGCCCGGCTGGCCGGGCACCGCCAATTGCCCGAAATTGAGATCGCTTGTTTTCTCGATCCGCAGCGCGCCCAATATCGTCGCGCTGGACCCGCCGGTCGCAGGCGCAGCACTGGCGACCGGGGCGGTCGCCAATGCCAGCATCATGCTGGCAGCCAAGATCAGGCGTCGGATCGTCATCCGACCGGCTTTGCCACGACATGGTAAAGCCCGAATTAACGCTGTTTGTCAGTGATCCGGCAAGCTGCGCCCGCGGCTGGTCCACCACAGGCCGCCCAGGCTGATCAACGCGGCCAGCGACATATAGAGGCCGACGAGCGCAACGCCCTGCACCCCGATCAGCCAGGTCGCGACGATCGGGGCCAGCGCGCCGCCGATGATGCCGCCCAGATTGAAGGCGAAGGACGCGCCGGTGTAGCGCAACTGGATCGGGAAGAGGGCAGGCAGATAGGCGCCCAGCGGGCCGTAGATGAAGCCCATCATGAAGAGCGCGAGGCTGAGCGCCACGAAGATGGGCAGCAGCGCGCCGGTGCCGATCAGCGGACCAAAGACAAGCCCCATCCCGACCGTACCGACACAGCCCCAGGCCAGGGCAGTGGTGGGGCTGCTGCGGTCGGCCCACCATCCGGCCAGGATGATGCTGGCCGCCATGAACAGGATGGCCCCCAACTGGATGGCGAGGAAGATTTCCCGGTCGATCCTCAGCGCGGTGGTGCCGTAACCAAGCGCAAAGGCGGTGGCGATATAATAGACCGCAAAGCAGGCGGCGCAGGCAAAGGTGCCGGCGATCGCCGCACCCAGATGGGTGGAAAGCAGGGTAGCGAGCGGTACGGCGGGCGGCGGCGTTTCCTTTTGCGCAGCGGCAAATTCCGGGGTTTCGGTGAGTTTGAGGCGCACCCACAGGCCCAATATCACCAGCACGGCGCTGCCCAGAAACGGCAAGCGCCAGCCCCAGGCCAGGAAATCCTGTTCGCTGAGCAGCGCCCCCAGGATCAGGAACAGGCCGTTGGCGGCGATGAAGCCGACCGGCGCACCTAGCTGCGGGAACATGCCGAAGCGCGCGCGCCAGCCGGGCGGCGCATTTTCCACCGCCAGCAGGGCCGCGCCGCCCCATTCGCCGCCCAGCCCGAAGCCCTGACCAAAGCGCAGCACGCACAGGATGAGCGGCGCCCAATAGCCGATCATCGCATAGGTCGGCAGGAAGCCGATCAACAGGGTGCAGCCGCCCATCAGCATCAGCGATGCGACCAGCGTCGCCTTTCGCCCGACGCGATCGCCATAATGGCCGAACACCGCTGCGCCCACAGGACGCGCGAAGAAGGCGAGGGCCAGGCTGCCATAGGACGCCATCAGCTGCGCGGTGGGGGAGGAGGAGGGAAAGAAGAGCGAGGGAAAGATCAGGCTGGCGGCGGTCGCATAGATGTAGAAGTCGTAAAACTCGACTGCCGTGCCGACCAGGCTGGCGGTCAGCACCCGCTTGTACCGCCACATTTCACCGATGCCGCTCATCCGTGCCCCCGCACCCGCCATCCTCAACCCTTTCTTTTCTGGTTCAGCAGTTCATAGGCCATCACGGCGGTCGCCACCGCCGCGTTCAGGCTGTCGGCCTTCCCCAGCATCGGCATCTTGACCAGCAGGTCGCATTCCGCCTCGTAGGATTCGGGCAGTCCCTGCGCTTCATTGCCGACGAGCAGGAAGGACGGGCTTTGATAGCGCGGTTCCTGATAATCCTGCGTGGCTTTCAGGCTGGTGCCGATCAGTTCGCCCGGTCCCTGCCGCAACCAGTGCATGAATTCGCCCCAGCGCGTCTGGGTGATCGATTGAGTGAACAGCGCGCCCATCGATGCGCGCACCGATTCGACCGAGAAGGGGTCGACGCAATCGTCGATCAGGATCAGCCCGCCTGCGCCCACCGCATCGCCGGTGCGCAATATCGTGCCCAGATTGCCCGGATCGCGCAGCGATTGCGCGACGATCCAGATGTCGGCGCTGTTGCGGTCCAGCCTGTCCAGCGGGGTCAGCCGGTCGCGATAGACGCCGACCACGGCCTGCGCATTGTCCTTGCCGCTGATTTTCGAGAGGATGTCGGCGGACGTTTCGATGACGTCGCCGCCTGCCGCCTCCATCGCCGCGATCAGATCGATCGCCAGCGGGTGGGCGGACCCGGCATGGAACAGCATTTCAGGGAGCACGCCTTCCTCGCGCGCTTCCGTCAGGATGCGCAAGCCTTCGGCCAGAAACAGCCCTTCGGCCTTGCGAAATTTCTTTTCGCGCAGGGATCGGACGCGCTTCACCAGCGGGTTGGAAAATCCGGTGATTTCGCGTGCCACGTTGCGTCTGTTCCCGATTGGCGGAAGAAGCGGCTTCTCTACCGGCGGATTGCATAAAAGGACAGGGGGCATGGAACCTGCGCGCACCCCCATGGATTTGCCGCCCGATCTTGCTTACGGGGGTGAAATGACCACGCCGCATACCAACCACAACCGCATCGAGGACGGATTCTTCCTCGGCCTCGTCATTCTGGTCACGATAGCCTTTGCCCTTGTGCTGGAGCCTTTCTTCGCCGCAGTGCTGTGGGGCGTGATCATCGCGGTCCTGTTCTGGCCCATAAACCAGCGGATCGCGGCCCGGATGCCGGGTCATCGCAACAGTGCGGCGCTGCTGACGCTGCTGCTGATCATTGCGATCGTCATCATCCCCGCCATCCTGTTGTCGGTCGCGCTGATCCAGGAAGCGGTGCATTTCTATGCCCAGATCCAGTCGGGCAAGATCGATTTTGCGCGCATGTTCGCGCAGATGCAGAACGGCTTGCCGGAATGGGCGCATGGCATGTTACGGCGGATCGGGTTCAGCAATTTCGATGCCGCCCGCGTCACCGTGACCAACGGCATTACCAGCAGTTTCCGTACGTTGGCCGGGCAGGCGTTGCTGATCGGGCAGGGGGCGTTCAGCTTCATCGTTGCGCTGGGCGTCATGCTCTATCTCGCCTTCTTCCTGCTGCGCGACGGGGAACGGCTGTCGCAACGCTTCGCCGATGCTGCGCCCCTGCGCCCGCATCAGCGCGAGGCGCTGTTGCACCGCTTCGTCGTGGTGATCCGCGCCACGGTGAAAGGCAGCCTGGTGGTCGCCATCGTGCAGGGCTTTATCGGCGGGGTCATCTTCTGGATGCTGGGCATTCAGGGCGCGCTGCTGTGGGGCGTGCTGATGGGCGCATTTTCGCTACTGCCCGCCATCGGATCGGCGCTGGTGTGGGCGCCGGTCGCCCTCTATCTGTTTGCGACCGGGGCGATTTGGCAGGGCGCGGTGCTGGTGGGGGCCGGGGCGCTGATCATCGGATCGGTCGACAATCTGCTGCGCCCGATACTGGTTGGCCGCGAAACGCGAATCCCTGACTATGTCGTGCTGATTTCGACGCTGGGCGGGATCGAGATGTTCGGCTTTAACGGCATCGTCATCGGCCCGGTGATCGCGGCATTGTTCATCGCGACGTGGAACATCTTTACCCAGATGCGGCGGGAAGGCGAAGTGGGGCAATAGGGCCGCAGGCTACATCCGTTCGGGCCGCGCTTGTCGAAGCCATCCACTGAGCGGAGCGACGTGCCTCCCTGCGGTCGGTTGAGCCCTTCGACTTCGCGCAGGGCGAACGGATATGTCTACTCTTCCCCGAATTTGTCTTCGACCAGGCCGACCAGCTTGCCCAGGGAATCGGCGGCGTCCGGCCCGGTTGCCTTGATGGTGATGCTGTCGCCCATGGCCGCGCCCAGCATCATCAGCCCCATGATCGAGGTGCCGGTCACGTCGCTGCCATCCTTGCTGACGATGATGTTGGCGGGCAGGCCGCTGGCCAGCGTCACGAATTTGGCGCTCGCGCGGGCGTGGAGGCCGCGTTTGTTGCTGATGAGGACTAACTGGCTGACTTCATTCATGTGGTGCTGCCCAACAGTTCCGACGCAACGCTGATATATTTCTGTCCCGCCTCCCGCGCGGCGGCGACGGCGGCTTTCACGTCCATCACCTTGCGCGCGCTTTCCAGCCGGATCAGCATGGGCAGGTTGATGCCCGCGATCACCTCGATCTCGCCCGCCTTGAGCAGCGAAATCGCCAGATTGGATGGGGTGCCGCCGAACAGGTCGGTCAGCAATATGACGCCGCTGCCGTCGTTCACGCGCGCAACGGCGGTCGCGATGTCGGCGCGGCGCAATTCCATGTCATCATCCGGCCCGATGCAGATCGTTTCGATCTGCTGTTGCGGGCCGACGACATGCTCCATCGCGACGACGAATTCGGTCGCAAGCGACCCATGGGTGACGAGTACAAGTCCGATCATGTGCTTTTGCGGCCCACCTGCTTCATGATATTGCTTTCGGGCCTCCCGGTGGGCGCTTCTCCAGACTATCCTGTGGCGCCGATTCCATATTGCGGTGCGAGACCGTGGGCGAAAAGCCCGCGTCTTGCAAGTATCTGGCGACGCGTTCGGCCACATGGACCGACCGATGCCGTCCCCCGGTGCAGCCAAACGCCACGGTAATATAGGCTTTCCCGGCCTCTGCGTAGCGCGGCAACACTATTTTGAGCAGTTCCTCGATCTTGCCGACCGCTTCCTCATAGGCGGGGTCCGCCATGATATAGGCGGCGACGTCCGCGTCCTGCCCCGTCTTGTCCCGCAGCGCGTCGTCCCAATGCGGGTTGCGCAGGAAACGCATGTCGAACATCAGGTCGGCGTTGCGCGGCATCCCGCGCGAAAAGCCGAAGGACAAGATGGTCAGCACCGGGTCCGACAGCCGCTCACGCGAGAAACGGTCGCGGATCGCCTGTTGCAGGGCGTTGCTGGAGAAGCTGGTGGTGTCGATCACCTGGCTGGCCCAGCGACGCAGCGGCTCGGTCAGTTCGCGTTCGCGCGCGATCCCGTCAGCCGCCGGGCGATCGAGCGCCAGCGGATGGCGCCGCCGGGTTTCGGCAAAGCGGCGCTCCAGTTCGGTGCCGGAGCAGTCGAGGAACAGGGTTTCGACATCATGGCCATGATTGTCGCGCAGCGCCTTGATCCGCTGGACGATGGCATTGGCATCGAACCCGCGCGTGCGCGCGTCGATGCCGAGCGCCAGCGGCCGGTCGTCCGCGCCCGCATGGCCCGCGGGTAGGGGGGTGTCGAGCAGCCGGTCGAGCAGCACCAGCGGCAGATTGTCCACCACTTCCCAGCCCATATCCTCCAGCGTTTTGAGCGCCGTGGTCTTGCCCGCGCCCGACAGGCCGGACAGGAGGAGGATGGATTTGGGGTGAGACTGGGTCATGGGGTGTCCGCCCCCCGATCCGGCATCCGCAGCGCCAGTTCGACCTTGATCGGCGCGGAGGCTTCCAGCGGCGCGATTTTGACGACGCGCACGTTGATCCCGGCCACCGTGCGCATGACCGGCTCCAGCGGCATCCGGTCGACCTTGTCGAACAGATCGACGATCAGCGCGACCGGCACGTCGGCGACATGGGGCATCGCCACGATGCCAAGCCCGCGCACCTCCATCTTGCCGATGATGGTCGCGGGTGCAGTGGCGACCAGTTGCCCGTCCACCCGCTTGACCAGCGTGTAATCATCGCTGATCAGCACCGCCCCTCGGTCGATCAGCCGTAGCGCAAGGTCCGACTTCCCGATCCCGCTCACCCCGCACAGCAGCACCGCGCGGCCGCCAATGGCCACGCTGGTCGCATGAAGCGTTTCGGATGAAAGGGCGCGCGGCATATCTGTTCCACTTGTAGAACAGACTGGGGGAAAGGGTGAACGGGTTTTTGGGACAGGGGCGTGCCACTGTGGGGCGGGGAGGGGGGCGGTTGCGCGGGGGCTTCGTCATTGCGGCGCACGGCGGGATACAGGGTGGTGTGCGTGACACTGGATGCTGACTTTCGTCAGCATGACGGGGAGGTGGTGGGTAGCGGACTGGCGGCTTTTGGACGCTTAACGGCTTTGGCTGCCGTTGGGACATGAAGGAAGCTCGGTGCCGTAAATCATGTCCAAGTGGCCCTTACCGCCGTCAGACCAAATCGTCACGATGTAGTTCTTTCCTCTGATCAGCGGTTGAGCTTCTTGTTGGATTTCCCAACCAACATACCGATCACCGTAAAGAATGATGCTTCGCTGCGGCTGATATGTATGTTCCCGATTGTCAGCCAGGCCGAAGGGTACTTTCGTCTCCCAAGCCAGTCTGGTTCGATATTCGAATACTGACACGCTCCAAGGTCGGGCAACGCTATCTGAGAACCAACCGCGCGTATTCTCCACATGAAAAGCGAGATTTTTCCCGAGGAGGCACGCATAAATTTCGATTGGACTAGGCGAACAAGACGTCAATAGCGTTGCAGATGTTACCGCAACAATCATCGCAAGTTTTTTGTTTTGCGTCTGCATGTGAGGATGGTGCCGAAGCATGGGCGGGACCGCAAGTGGTCACCGTCGCCGCCGTTAAGGCGCTAATCATCTTCGCCGCGAAAAAGGGCATCAACGTCTTCCGGCCGCATTCGCTTGAGTTTTTCATCGAGTTTGCGATCAAAGCCGCGATCATTTGGTTCCTCGCCTTTTTGCGCCTTCCGCCCGATCTGCCGCAGATAGTGGGCAGTCGCTTCGGTCAACCGCAACTTCTTCTGGCGAACTTTCATGGGCTTGAAAATATCACGATGGGCGACGTCTGCAATCGGGATGTGCACGGCACGGCGGGAGCGGCAAAAATTGGTCGTCACCCGCCATCACCACTGCCGTCATCCTGACGAAAGTCAGGATCCACTGGCTCTACCTCTCGTAGAATCACGACCGCCCGGTGAAGGGATCCCGGATCAAGTCCGGGATGACGGAGAGTGCGAACGCAATATCGCAACACAGAAAAAGGGCGGCACCTTTCGGCACCGCCCTATATCCGCCAGCCCAAAGGCCAGCCGGTCAGCCTCGCATGAAGCGAGGCATCCCGATTACTTGAGTTCGACGGTTGCGCCGGCTTCTTCAAGCTGCTTCTTGACCTTCTCGGCCTCTTCCTTGTTCACGCCTTCCTTGATCGCCTTGGGAGCCGACTCAACCAGGGTCTTGGCTTCGGTCAGGCCCAGGCCGGTGATGGCGCGGACTTCCTTGATGACGTTGATCTTCTTGCCACCGTCGCCGGTCAGGATCACGTCGAATTCGGTCTGCTCTTCAGCAGCGGCGGCGGCGGGGCCAGCGGCGGGGCCAGCGACGGCGACGGCTGCGGCGGCGCTAACGCCCCACTTTTCTTCCAGAGCCTTCGACAGGTCGGCGGCTTCGAGGACGGTCAGGGCCGAAAGCTGTTCGACCAGTGCGTTGATGTCTGCCATGATATTTTTCCTTCTAAACGGGGTGAACCCCGCAATATGTTGAAACGATTACAGGAAGCTGGTTGCGACCGATCAGGCCGCTTCCTTCTCCGCATAGGCGTTGAAGACACGAGCGAGCTGCGAAGCCGGCGTCTGGATGACGGTGGCGAGCTTGGTTGCCGGGGCCTGGATGAGGCCGACAATCTTTGCACGCAGTTCGTCCAGCGAGGGCATCGATGCGAGCGCCTTGACGCCATTTGCATCGAGCAGCACACCGCCCATTGCGCCGCCAACGATCTCAAGCTTGTCGTTGGTCTTGGCGAAATCGATCACCACCTTGGCGGCGGCGACCGGATCGGCCGAGGTGGCCAGCGCAACCGGGCCGGTCAGCATGGAGCTGATCGTTTCGTATTGCGTGTCCTTCAGCGCGATCTTGGCGAGCTTGTTCTTCGTAACCTTGTAGGACGCGCCAGCTTCGCGCATCTTCTGCCGCAGGATCGTCGACTGTGCGACGGTCATGCCCAGGTTACGTGTGACCACGACAACACCCAGGTCGGCAAAAGTAGCGTTCAGCGTGGTGACGACCTCAGATTTCTGATTACGATCCATGCCATTCTCCACTTCATGTCCACCGGAAAACCCGATGAACGGCAAAAACCCGCGTGCAAGCACACGGGATGTTTAGTCCGAAGGGGAGAGATCGACTGGCCGTTCGTCCATATGAAGGAAAGCGGCAGACCCGAAACAGACCGTGATGGCCCGCCCGGTAAAGAACTTTTCCCCGTCTAGGCTGGACATTAAGAGGGGCAGATTCCCCTCACCAACTGTCTCGGACGGTGAACCCGCAAGGGGTTCGCTGCGGGGCCATTAGCGGGGAAGGGGCGCAATGTCACGCGGAAATTCCTGACACCGTTCGCCCTGAGCGAAGCAAGGTGCCTTCGCCTCCGCTCAGGGGAAGGCTTCGACTTCACTCAGCCCGAACGGCTGATGCCTTAAACCCTGTCCGCCTGTACCACTGTGTCGAGCGCGCGCAGCGCGGACAATATCCGCATCAGATGCTGGGCGTCGGCGACTTCCAGGTCGATGATGTCGGTGTGGAACGGGCCTTCGCGGTTGACCAGTTGCAGGTTGAGGATGTTCGCCTTGGTCGCGCCGAACACATTGGTGACCGCGGCCAGCGCGCCCGGCTGGTTCTGGACGATGACCTGCAATCGCGCGGTGCCGCCCTTCGACTTGCTGTCCCATGACAGGTCGACCCAGTCGTCATCCTGCCCCGCTTCGAGCGTGCGGCAGTCGATCGTGTGCACCTCGATCGGCCCGCCGGTGCGGCGGATGCCGACGATGCGGTCGCCCGGCACCGGGTGGCAGCAATCGGACAGGCTGTAGGCGATGCCCGGTGTCAGCCCACGGATGGAGATGGGCGCATGCTGGCGCGGATGGGATTGTTCCATGTCCTTGCCCGTGGTGGAGCCGGGAACCAGCGCCTCCATCACTTCCGAATCGAGCAGCCGATGCGTCGCGATCGCCACCATCAGCGCGGCGCGATCATCGAGCTTCAATCGCTTGAGCGCCGCCTTGAGCGCCTTGTCGCCCAGTTCGCTGGCCAGATCGGGAGAGAAGCGGCCGACGATTTCCTCATACAGTTTTTCGCCCAGCGCGACTTCCTCGCCACGCTGCTTCTGACGAATATAGCGGCGGATCGCCGCGCGCGCCTTGCCGGTGATGGCGAAGGTCAGCCAGCCCGGCTGCGGTTCCTGCCCGTCGGATTTGAGGATTTCGACCTGATCGCCATTGTCCAGGCTGGTGCGCAGCGGCACGACCCGTCCGTTGACCTTCGCGCCCACTGTCTGGTTGCCGAGCGAGGTATGCACCGCATAGGCGAAGTCCACCGGGGTCGATCCCTTGGGCAGCTGGTGCAGTTCCCCCTTGGGCGAGAAGGCGAAGATGCGGTCCTGATACATGGCCATGCGGGTATGTTCGAGCAGCTCGTCCGCATCCTGGCTCTGTTCCAATATTTCGACCAGATCGCGCAGCCATGCCGCATTACGGTCGCTCGCGTCGCCCTTCTGCTTGTAGGCCCAATGCGCTGCCAGTCCGAGTTCGGCGTCATGATGCATGTCGCGGCTGCGGATCTGCACCTCGATCCGGGCATTGTCCTGATGGATGACGGTGGTGTGCAGCGAGCGATAGCCGTTGCGCTTGGGCGTGGAGATATAATCCTTGAACCGGCCCGGCACCATCTTGAACGTCTGGTGGATGACGCCCAGCGCGCGGTAGCAGTCCGCGGTCGTCTCGGTAATCACGCGGAACGCCATCACGTCGGTCAGCTGTTCAAAGCTGATATGGCGCTCCTGCATCTTCTTCCAGATCGAGAAGGGATGTTTTTCGCGCCCCGACACGGTGACCGGAATGTCCGATCCGCCCAGCAACAGCTGCAATTCCGCGCCGATCCGGTCGACCTTGTCATGGCCGCCTTCCTTCAGCTGCTCCAGCCGCCGGGTGATGCTGGCATAGGCTTCCGGCTCAATCTCGCGAAAGGCCAGCAACTGCATTTCGCGCATGAAGTCATACATGCCGATCCGTTCCGCGAGCGGCGCGTAGATATCCATCGTCTCCTTGGCGATGCGGCGGCGCTTGTCGGGATTCTTGATGAAATGCAGCGTGCGCATATTGTGCAGCCGGTCGGCCAGCTTGACCAGCAGCACCCGGATGTCGTCCGACATGGCGAGCAGGAATTTGCGGAGATTTTCCGCCGCCCGCTCATTTTCGCTCATCGCCTCGATCTTGGAGAGCTTGGTCACGCCATCGACCATGCGCGCGACATCCTTGCCGAACGCCGCCTCTATCTCCGCATAGGTGACCAGCGTATCCTCGATCGTGTCGTGTAGCAGCGCGGTCACGATCGTCTGGTCGTCCAGCCCGAAATCAGTGAGGATGCCCGCCACCTCGATCGGGTGGCTGAAATAGGGGTCGCCGCTGGCGCGCTTCTGGCTGCCATGCTTCTGGACCGAAAAGACATAGGCGCGGTTGATCATCGCTTCATCCGCGTTGGGATCATAGCGTTTGACGCGCTCGACTAGTTCATACTGGCGTAACATCGTTTCCCGATTGTGTGGGAAGTGCCTTGCAGCGCAACAAAAAAATCCCATCTGCCCTAAATACACAGCGCTTTTGCAACTGTCGCTGCTTTGGGCTATCTAGTCATCACCATGAAACATAATCTGGCACAGGATCTGGAACAATGCGCGCTCCCCAGTGCGCTGGAGGCGATGGGAGAGCGCTGGTCTTTCCTTATCCTGCGTGGCGCCCTGTCGGGAATCCGCCATTTCGAGGAGTTTCAGTCGACGCTGGGAATCGCCCGCAACATCCTGGCCAACCGCCTCGCCCGGCTGGTCGAAAACGGCATCATGCTGCGCCAACCCATGCAGTGCGACCGGCGCAAGGTGGAATATCGCCTGACGGAAAAGGGGCGGGAACTGGCCCCGGTCATGATCGCCCTGCGCCAGTGGGGCGAAAAATGGAGCTGCGGCACCGTGTCGTGCCAGGTGCTGGCCGACCGGCGCGACGGCTTGCCGATCCGCAGGGTCACGATACAGGCGCATGACGGGCGCGAACTGGACCTGAACGATCTGGTCTGGCTGTGTCCCGACCAAGTCACCCCGATGGCGGAGGATTCCGCTGCCGCCGCCTGACGGGCGGGCGCAACGCGGCCAGGGTGTGGACGTCTTGGGCGTCGGCGGCTTTACCTGCCGCTTCAAATCGCCTAGGCTGCCTGCAATGTCTGTTCATCCCTTTCAGCCCCAGCCCTTTTTCGCGGACAAGAATCGCGCCTTCTGGAACCTGCAATCGCTGGGCTGGGCCGGCGCGTTCCTGTTGCGCGGATCGTCCACCATCGCCAATGGCCAGCCGCTATCCAGCCTGGTGCCGGTGCTGATTTCCACCGTCACCGGCTATTCGGTGACGTTGTTGATCGCGGTGATGTTTCGCTTCCTGCTCAAGCGCAAACCGATCGTCACCTGGGGCGCATCGATCCTGACGGTCGTGGCCGCCGCCGCGCTGGTCGCCTTTATCGACGCCTGGGTCTTTTCGACCCAGAACAAGGGCAGCGAGACGGCGGGGCTGCAACTGTTCCTGGGCGCTTTCTATCTGTCGATGACGCTATTGGGCGCATGGTCGGCGCTCTATTATGCAATCAATTTCTATCTTACGGTGGAGGAGCAGGCCGACCAGCTGCTCCATCTGGAAAATCAGGCGTCGAGCGCGCAGCTGGCGATGCTCCGCTACCAGCTCAACCCGCATTTCCTGTTCAACACGCTCAATTCCATCTCCACGCTGGTGCTGCTCAAACAGACCGATCGTGCCAATGCGATGCTCTCGCGCCTGTCCTCCTTTTTGCGCTACACCCTCATCAACGAGCCGACCGCGCAGGTGACGATCGAGCAGGAGATAGAGACGCTCAAACTCTATCTGGAGATTGAGAAGATGCGGTTCGAGGACCGGCTGCGTCCGGTATTCACCATCGACCCGGCGGTCGCGCGGGCGCGCCTGCCATCCCTGCTGCTTCAGCCGTTGGTCGAAAATGCGATCAAATATGCCGTGACGCCCAAGGAGGAGGGGGCGGACATAACCGTCAGCGCGCAGCCTGCCGGTGAAAATGTGCGGATCGTCGTATCCGATACCGGGCCGGGATTGAATGAAAGCGGAATGAAGCCACACATTGCCGTCAGCGAAGGGACGGGCGTGGGCCTGCCAAACATCCGCGACCGGCTCATTCAGGCTTTCGGGGAACGACAGAGCTTTGAAACACGTTCAAGTCCCGGCGGTTTTTCGGTGATCATCGAAATCCCGCTCAATTTGGAAGATTCATCGAAAGTGGCCGCATGACCATCAGAACAATCCTCGTCGACGACGAAAGCCTTGCTACGCAAGGGCTTATGCTGCGTCTGCAAGCGCATGAGGATGTCGAAATTATCGAAACCTGCAACAATGGGCGCGAAGCGATCCGCGCTATCAAGACGCATAAGCCCGACCTTGTGTTCCTGGACATCCAGATGCCCGGTTTTGACGGATTTTCCGTCGTTCAGGGGATCATGGAAGTCGAACCGCCGCTCTTCATCTTCGTCACCGCCTATATGGACCATGCGATTCGCGCGTTCGAGGCGCAGGCGGTCGATTATCTGCTGAAACCCGTGGAGGAAGGCCGTCTGGCCGACGCACTCGACCGGGTGCGCCTGCGCCTGTCGGACAAGCGGCAGGTGCAGGAAGCGGAGAAGCTGCGCGAGGTGCTGGCTGAAGTCGCGCCCCAGGCGATGAGCGACTTCATCGTGGCGGAGGAGGAAGGTCCGGCGTCCAATCGCTTCGAAAAGCTCATCAACATCAAGGATCGCGGCCAGATTTTCCGCGTCGATGTCGATTCGATCGAGCGGATCGATGCAGCGGGCGACTATATGTGCATCTACACCGCCGACAATAGCCTGATCCTGCGCGAAACCATGAAGGATCTGGAAAAGCGGCTCGACCCGCGCAATTTCCAGCGCGTCCATCGCTCCACCATCGTGAATCTCAGTCAGGTGAAGCAGGTCAAGCCGCACACCAATGGCGAATGTTTCCTGGTGCTGGAATCAGGCGCCCAGGTAAAGGTCAGCCGCTCCTACCGCGACGTGGTGGCGCGGTTCGTGCATTAAATAGAACATCGTATTCCCGCGCAGTCTGGAATCCAGTTCGCAGAACGGGACTGGGTTCCCGCCTGCGCGGGAACACGGCTTATGTGGCGATATCCTCAAACAGGTCGCGCCACGTTGGGTTCATTTCCTCGATCACACGCAGCTTCCATTTGCGCTCCCATTTCTTCATCCGCAACTCGCGCTGGCGCGCTTCCTGAATGTCGTCATAGGCTTCGTACCAGACCAGCAAGTGGCAGCGATATTTGGCGCTGAATTCACCGCCAAAGCCGTTGCGATGTTGCCAGGCCCGTTGAACGAGATCGCTGGTCACGCCGAGATACAGTGTCCCATTCTGGCTGCTTGCCATCAGATAGACGTAACCGGGCTTGGTCATGCCGAAATTCTACCGTGTTCCCGCGCAGGCGGGAACCCAGTCCAGAGGGCGGACCCAGGCTCCCGCCTGCGCGGGAGCAGGCTGTGTTAAAAATTGCCCAATGGACTATTTGAACACCCATTGGCGGTTCAGTCCGAACATGACTGCGGGCGTTACGAAGATCATTGCCGGGATCGGCGACCATTCGGGCCAGCCCATATGGGTCACGCACAGCCATACCCACAGGGCGTTGAGCGCATAGCTGACCAGTGACACCGCGACGAAGCGGATGCCGCGCGATGCGGCCTTGTCGCGGGTGCCGTGGCCGCGGAAGGTGAAGGCGCTGTGGCTGACATAGCCGATGACGACCGCCGCGCCATAGCCGATCAGATTGGCCAGTTGCGGATGCAGACCGGCGAGCGCGGCGAGGCTCCAGTAGATGACCGCCTGACAGGCGGTGACGAACAGGCCGGTCACGCCATAGCGGACGATTTGCCAGAAGAGCGCGCGATGCTGCGGTGAAAGTCGGTTGATGATGGCCATGGTCCCCGTTGCGCTTTGCCACGGCTCGTTTAGGGGGCATGAATGAGCTTGAAAAGCGCCGATACCCTGCGCGCGCGGGTGACCCATATTTGGCCTGTCCTGCTGGCGTGGAGCGCGCGGCACTGGAAGTGGCTGACCTTCCTTATCTGGATCGCGATTGCGGTCGCCATGGTCGTCAGCCGCTGGCCCGCCATACACTGGCTGGTGCTGGGCGATACGGACGACAATATCCGCTATGTGCAGGTGAAGGACTGGCTGGCCGGGCAGGGGTGGTACGACCTGCGCCAATATCGGCTCGATCCGCCGGGCGGCGCCAATATCCACTGGTCGCGTCTGGTCGATATTCCCATTGCCGGGCTGATCCTGTTCTTCCGCGCCTTTGTCGACCAGGGGCTGGCCGATCGGCTGGCCTGCGGCATCGCGCCGCTGCTGCCGCTGTTGCTGCTGATGCTCAGCCTGGGCTTTATCGGGCGGCGGCTGGCCGGGCCGCATGGCTGGTTGCTGGCCGCGCTTGCCCCGCTGGCCGCGCAGATGGGGCTGGGCATGTATGCGCCGATGCGGATCGACCATCATGGCTGGCAACTGGCGCTGGCGGTGACGATGCTGGCCGGCGTCATCGACACCAACCGGCTGCGCGGCGGGGTGATGGCTGGCGTCAGCAGTGCGCTGTCGATCGCGATCGGCATGGAGATGATCGTCTATCTGGCGGCGGGCGGCGGGCTGATCGCGCTGCGCTGGGTGTTCCGCGAAGGGGCGGAACGGCGGATGCTGCCTTATGCGCTCAGCCTGGGCGGGGCGACTTCGCTCTGCTATCTGCTGTTCGCCAGCTATGCCAATCGCGCGATGGTGTGCGATGCGATTTCGCCCATCTGGGTGGCGGTGTTCGGCGCGGCGTCGGCGGGCATGGTGCTGCTCTCGCTTGCCCCTTTGCGCGGCTGGGCGATGCGGCTGGCGGCAGGCGCAGTCGTGGGCGGCGCGGTGGCGGCCTTCTTCTGGCTGAACTGGCCGCAATGCCTGAGTCCCTATCAGATTTCGCCCGAACTCGAACGACTGTGGCTGGCCAATATCCGGGAGGCCAAGCCGATCACCGCGCAGGCGCAAAGCCTGGTCGTGCCGCTGCTGGCGATTCCGCTGGCGGGGCTGGTCGGGCTGATCTGGGCCTTGTGGGATGCGCGGCGCGATGCGGAGCGGCTATGGGCCTGGGCGACTGTCGGCCTGATGATGCTTTTTTCCACCGCCTTGCTGTTCTGGCAGTTGCGCGCGGGGCCAGCGGCGCAGCTGCTGGCGATCCCGCCTGCTGCCTGGGCCTCGCACCGGCTGATCGTCGCGATCTTTACCGGCACGCGCCGGGTGCGAATCGCGGCGGGGGCAGGGGTGGCGCTGCTGGCGGCGATCGCCTGCGCCTATCCGCTCTATCCGCAGATCATGCGCGGATGGGCGGAATTGACCGGCAACAAGCCCAGGCCCTGGCGGCCATCTGCCATCGCCCGCAACGATGCGATCAAGAAAGCCAATAGCCGGTGTCGCACGCTGCCCGCGCTGGAGGTGCTGGACCAATTGCCCCCCGCGACCATCTTCACCATGGTCGATCTGGGGCCGCGCCTGATCGCGACGACGCATCATAGTGCGCTGGCCGGTCCCTATCATCGCAATGGTGCGACGATCCTGGACATGCACCACGCCTATGACGGCCCGGCCGATGCCTTCCGCCCCATCGCGGCGCGGCATCACGCGACCTATTTGCTGGTGTGCCCCAATTTCCCCGAAGGCACGATCTATCAGTCGCGCAGCCCGCAGGGTTTCTATGCCGACCTGATGCGGGGCGCAATTCCGCGCTGGCTGGTGCCGGTGACGCTGAACAGCGGCATGACATTGCCCTATCAGCTCTACCGCATCGATTATTCAGCGTCGGGCGGCAAAAAAGTCCCTAAGCAGCGCTGAGGCTTCGGCTTCGGCCAATCCGCCATAGACTTCGGGCCGGTGCAGGCATTGCGGCTGAGCGAACAGGCGCGGCCCCTGCTCGATCGCGCCGCCCTTGGGATCGCCCACGGCATAATATAGCCGCGCGATCCGGGCGTGGGAAATGGCCCCCGCGCACATCGGGCAAGGCTCCAGTGTGACCCACAGGTCGCAGCCTGTCAGGCGGAAATCGCCCAGATGGATGGCCGCCGCCCGCATCGCGACGATTTCGGCATGGGCGGTGGGATCATGATCGCGGCGGTTGCGATTCTCGCCCTCGCCAATGATGATGCCGTTTCTGGTCACCACCGCGCCGATCGGCACTTCGCCCGCCGTTTCGGCCGCGCGGGCCAGCGCCAGCGCGCGGCGCATCGGATCAGGCAAGGGAAAGGGCGAGGACATGACATCCCCGCCCTTACAGCATCTTGCCCGTCACGCGAACTCAGGGTTTCTTGACGGCGACAGTCGGCACTTCGACGGTTTCGTTGCGGGTGCCAACCTCTACCTTGGCGACGCTGGCTTCATATTTGGGAAGCGCGCCTTCCTTGACGGCGATTTCGGGAAGCCGTCCGTCCCGCGTTTTCTGCAAGTCGATGAAGCCGGTGGCGATGCCGCCAGCCAGCACGAGCAACAGAATGATCAACAGCCCGCCAATGAATCGCATTTCAACCTCCCATATGTTACGGGGCGACAACGCTTCGCCGCGCAAAAGGGTTGCGACACGCCGAGCGGCGGGTTGACGGCCAGAGGGAATCCCGTTATCGGCGCGGCTTTCCGAACGAACCCGAATTACAAGGTTGATTGACTATGTCGCGCATTTGCGAGCTGACCGGCAAGGGTCGCCAGGTGGGTCACAATGTTTCCCACGCCAATAACAAGACCAAGCGGGTGTTCCTGCCGAACCTGCAGAATGTTTCGCTGATCTCCGAAGCGCTGGAAACCAGCGTGAAGCTGCGCGTGTCGACCCATGGTCTGCGTTCGGTCGAACATAATGGCGGCCTGGACAACTGGCTGCTCAAGACCAGCGACGACAAGCTGTCGCTCAAGGCGCGTCGCCTGAAGCGCGACATCGTCAAGAAGCAGGCTGCCGCAGCCGCCTGATTTCTCGATTCGTTTCGGCATAAGAAGCGGCCCCGCAACGGGCCGCTTTTTTGCGTGCGAATGGGGTGCAGGGTGGCCCGCAAGCCGCGCCTTTCTGCGCTTCCGGTGCTCACGTACTGAAGTACGCTGGGCGCCGGTTCTCGAAATTCACGACTTGCGATCCACCCTGCACCCCATTCGCAGCTATCAATCCAGCCCGAATTTCAGCAGCAAGGTCCGCTGGAAAAATTCGTGATTGTCGTCGGACACGACCCAGATGATCGTCCGTCCGTTCTCCCGGCTGATCGCCAGTCCTTCGAAATTGTCGGCCAGCAGCGGCGGGGCGAGGCGGGCGAGGGTGCGGGCCTTTAGTTCCATGCCCGGTTCCAGCCGTTCGGGCAGGTCGACGATCGCGATCGTCGCGGTGAACAGTTCCTGCAAGGTCAGGCGGCGATTGAGGACCAGCAGGTGCCGCGCATCCAGCGCCACAGCGTCGGTCGGGCGATAGCCCTGCGGCGGGGTGTAGCGCAGATGGATCGGATCGGCGGTGTCGCTTTCTGCCGGGTCGCCGGGAAATAGCAGCGTGTCATGACGCCCATCGGCCGTCATCCCCATCTCGCCGATTGCGATGAAGCGGCCATCGGGCAGGCGCGCGAGTGATTCGATCGATCCGGTCGGGGGCCATGCCATGATCTGCGGCCAGGTGCGGCACGCCTCCACCCGCGCAAAGCCGGGCGCATAGCGGCAGATTGCCTGCTGCAATTCGAACCCCACCCAATAACGGTCGGTCGCACGATCATGGGTCAGCGATTCTGAATCCCAGGCCCACCAGGGGCGATCGCGGTCCTGTGGCCGAATGGGCAGGGGGGCGATGAACGGGCGGCGGCGCGTTTCGCCCGGCCCGACATGCAGCCCCATCAATATGCCGGAATCGCTCAAGGCCAGCACATCGCCCGGCGGCGAGACCAGCATGGCGGAAATGCCGCCAAAGCCCGGATTGGCGCTGCGCAGTTCCCAACCGCCCAGATAGGCAAGCGCGCCCACACGCCGCAGCGCAGGATCGTTGGTGCTGAGCGGCAGCGCGCGCGTGGTCACGAGCAGCGCGCCCGGCTGCACGGTTGCGGGCTTGCTGTTGTGCGGGGCGGGCAGCAGCAGGATGGCGAGCGCCAGGACGATCAGGATTCGCGACATTCCCTTCGCCATAGGATAATATCCTGCCGGGCGCAGCAGGCGGTTGTGCGCTTCGAATTGTGCTTTTCAGCGGAGGTCGACTCTGAACCATGGCTGTCAGCCCCATTCAGGGTCGGCTCAAGGCGAATCGGTCATAAGACGATCATGACTGGCGAAACCCGTGCGTGGGACGCGCCAAGGCATTGATGGTTTTGGAAGGAGCAACGCCATGAAGATGAAGTTTCTGATCAATATGGGAGCCGCTCTGGCAATGGGCGCTGCTTCCCTGGCCGTGACTGCAACCCCGGCTATGGCCCGCGATGGCTATTATCGCGGTTATGACCGTGGCGACTATTATCGCGGTGACCGTTATCGCGGCTATCGCGGCGACCGCTATTATCGCGGCAATGACCGCTATTATCGCAACAACGCCTATCGTGGTGGCTATCGCGGCGGTTATCGCTGCCGGGACAATGGCACGGGTGGCACCATCATTGGTGCGATCGCCGGTGGCCTGCTGGGCAACGAGGTCGGCAAGGGTTCGGGCCGCTATGGCCGTCGCGGTGACGGCACGACCGGCGCGATCATTGGCGCAGGCGTCGGTGCCCTGGCGGGTCGCGCGATCGATCGCGATTGCTGAGCGGGTGATGTGAGGCCTGCGGTTTCCGCAGGATAAGGGAAAGGCCGTCTCTTGTGAGGCGGCCTTTCTGCGTCAGGGGTTGGAGGCTGGCGCTGGCGCTACCCGGCCGCGATCGGCGCGGGCCGCCGTGCTGGCCGCCGGATTGAGACCTGCGTTATCATTTTGCGCCGCCCCCTTTTGTGCGTCGAGCATCGCCGCTGCATCATTGAGCGCACTGGCTTCGCTGGCGCTGACCCCGCCGACGCCATCGGGCGACCCCGAACCGCAAGCCGTTAGCGACAGCAGCGCCGTGGCGATGAAGATGGTGCGGATCATCAATCGGTCCCCAATGGAAAAGGGGCCGCTCCGTTTCCGGCGCGACCCCCAATCAAATTCTGAAAAGTCCAGCTGGACTTACATCGCGTTCGCGACGTTGTTGGTCGCGTTCGACGCAGCGTTGGCGGCATTGTCGGCGGCGTTCATCGCAGCGTTCATGGCGTTGTCAGCAGCATTCGATGCGTTCTCAGCCGAGTTGGCGGCGTTGTTGGCAGCGTTTTCCGCGCCACCCGAGCAGGCGGCCAGGCCGAGCGAAGCAGCGAGAACGAGCGAAAGAGCGATAGACTTGGTCATGGGCAGAAACCCCTCTCTGAGAATAAAAACGGTGCAGACCACTCTCGGAGAAAAGCTCACCCCCCATTGCGCCTGCGCATCGATTCGTAATGCTTTGGATGATGCAAGGCAATCCCATTCCTGCAATCCGGGCCGCAAAGCCGGGCGCTTTTGTTCGCAGTTGCGGAAATTCTGCGGGCATTGACGTATATAAAGATTTCTTTATATGATGCCGCCATGCACACGGCACTCGATATTTTCCGGGCACTTGGCGACCCGACGCGGCTGCGCATCATCCACCTGCTGCGCGCGATGGAGCTGGCCGTGGGGGAGATTGCGCAGGTCGTGGGGCAAAGCCAGCCGCGCGTGTCGCGCCATGTCCGTATCCTGGCCGAAGCTGGCCTTGTGGAACGGCGCAAGGAAGGCAATTGGGTATTCCTGCGGCTGGGCAAGGGGGACGATGTTGCGCCCTTCATCGCGCTGTTCGACCGGCTGACGCCGTCGGAAAGCGAAACATTGTGGCAGGCGGCCGATCTGGCGCGACTGGCGGCGGTGCGGGCGGATCGGGCACGCGCTGCGGAGGATTATTTCGCCGACCATGCCGAAGAATGGGACGCGATCCGCTCGCTCCATGTGGCCGAGGCGGATGTAGAGGCGGCGATGACAGCGCTGCTGGAGCGTGAGCCGATCGGCCACTTGCTCGACATCGGTACTGGCACCGGGCGGATGATCGAGCTGTTCGGCGGCGCGGCGCAGGCAGTGACCGCGATCGACCGCAGCCCCGACATGCTGCGGCTGGCGCGGACCAAGCTGCCTGAGGATGCGCGCGACAAATATGCGCTGCTGCTGGGTGATTTTGGCGCGTTGCCGCTGGAGCCGGGCAGCGTGGATACGGTCGTGCTGCATCAGGTGCTGCATTATGCGCAGGCGCCTGAGCAGGTGATAGGGGAGGCTGCGCGTGTCACTGCGGCCGATGGCCGGGTGCTGATCGCCGACTTCGCGCCGCATGAGCGGGAGGAGTTGCGCGTGCGCGACCAGCATGCGCGGCTAGGCTTTTCCGACGAACAGATGGAAGGCTGGTTCGCCGCTGCGGGCCTGCAACTGGAACGGGTGGAGACTTTGCCCGGCCATGAACTGACGGTGCAACTGTGGCTGGGGCGACGCAAGGGCGCGCCCGTCCGGCAGCAAGAAGGACGGATTTCCGCATGACTTTGAACGATCCCGCCGCGCCGCTCTATGCGGACCTTGCGGGCGACTGCCATGTCAGCTTTGAATTTTTCCCGCCCAAGACGGAAAAGATGGAAGCGCAGTTGTGGTCGGCGATCGAAACGCTGACGCCGCTCCAGCCCAAATTCGTGTCCGTAACCTATGGCGCGGGCGGATCGACCCGTGAGCGCACGCATAATACGGTCGCCCGGATCGCGCGGGAAACGCCGCTGGCCGCCGCCGCGCACCTGACCTGCGTGGGCGCGAGCAAGGCGGAAATCGGCGAGATTGCAGACGCCTATTGGGAGGCGGGGGTGCGCCATATCGTGGCGCTGCGCGGCGATCCGCCCGAAGTGGGCGGGACGTTCGAGCCGCACCCGGAGGGTTACAAGGGCGCAGCCGAACTGGTCGAAGGGCTGATGCAGCGCCATCCGTTCGAAATTTCCGTGTCCGCCTATCCAGAGGTGCATCCCGAAGCGGCGAGCGCGCAGAGCGACCTTGATAATCTCAAGCGCAAGCTGGACGCCGGGGCGACCCGTGCGATCACGCAATTCTTCTTCACCCCCGACGCCTATTTCCGTTTCCTGGACAAGACTTTGGCGGCGGGGATCAAGGCGGACATCGTACCCGGCATCATGCCGGTCAGCAATTTCGCCGCGACGCAGCGCATGGCGGCGATGTGCAATACGCAGGTGCCCAGCTGGATGGGCCGCCTGTTCGAAGGGCTGGACGATCATCCCGCATCGCGCCAGCTGGTGTCGGCGACGATCGCGGCGGAACTGTGTCGCAGCCTTTACGGCGGGGGCGTGCGCGATTTTCATTTCTACACGCTCAACCGCGCTGAACTGAGTTTTGCGATCTGCCATTTGCTGGGCCTGCGGGCGGCGGCGAGCAATGGGGGAACGGCATGATCTATCCTCATCCGTTCGCCCTGAGCTTGTCGAAGGGTTCCACCGACCGCAGGGAGGTGTCTTTGCCTCCGCTCAGACAAGGGCTTCGACTGCGCTCAGCCCGAACGGAGTTTTTGATATGACAGCCGAACAGACATTGCGGGCGCTGGCCGCAGACAAGATCCTGATCTTCGACGGCGGCTATGGCACGTCGATCCAGAAACATGGCCTGACCGAGGCGGATTATCGCGGCACGCTCGACCTGCCCAAGGATCAGAAGGGCAATAACGACCTGCTCTGCCTGACCCGTCCCGACATCGTGGAAGGTATCCACAGCGCCTATCTGGACGCGGGCGCGGACATGATCGAAACCAATACGTTCAGCTCGACCAAGATCGCGATGGCCGATTATGGCTGCGAACATCTGGTGTGGGACATCAACATCGCCGCTGCGAAGCTGGCGCGCACCGCGTGCGAAAAGGCAACGGCCAAGGATGGCAGACCCCGCTTCGTCTGCGGTTCGATCGGCCCGACGAACAAGACGCTGTCCATATCCCCCGACGTCAACGACCCCGCTTTCCGCGAGGTCGACTTCGACACGCTGAAAGCCGATTATCGCGAGCAATGTGACGCGCTGATCGCGGGCGGGGTCGATTTCCTGCTGGTCGAAACCTGCTTCGACACGCTCAACGCCAAGGCGGCGGGCATGGCCGCGCGCGAGGCAGAGGAAGCGGCTGGCCGCTCCGTGCCGCTGATGCTCAGCTTCACCATCACCGACATGTCGGGCCGGAATCTCTCAGGCCACACGATCAACGCCTTCTGGTATTCGCTGCGCCATCTGAAGCCGCTCACCATCGGGGTGAACTGCGCGTTCGGCGCGGATCTGTTGCGGCCCTACCTCGCTGAACTGTCCAAAAATGCCGACACGCTGATCCTGGCCTATCCCAATGCGGGCCTGCCCAATGAACTGGGGCAATATGACGAGATGCCCGCCACCACCGCGCGGCTGATCCGCGAATGGGTGGACGAAGGGCTGGTCAACATGGTCGGTGGCTGTTGTGGCACGACGCCCGCGCATATCGGTGCGGTGGCCAAGGCGCTGGAAGGACACAAGCCGCGCGCGGTACCGCAATTGCCCGTCGTTACGCGGTTGGCGGGGCTGGAGCCGATGCATATCGCTGCCTAATACCATCCTCCCCCTCGATAGCGTGATACCCCTCCCCCTAAGGGGGAGGATTTTTGGAAGAAGCGAATGACCACCAAATCCACCGCCAGCTTCGTCAATGTCGGCGAACGCACCAATGTTACCGGATCAGCCAAGTTCAAGAAGCTGATCATGGCGGGCAATTATGCCGCTGCGATCGACATTGCGCGCGAGCAGGTGGAAAATGGCGCGCAGATCGTCGACGTCAACATGGACGAGGGGCTGCTCGATGCGGTCGAGGCCATGACGACCTTCCTCAAGCTGATGACGTCGGAGCCGGACATCAGCCGCGTGCCAGTGATGATCGACAGCTCCAAATGGGAGGTGATCGAAGCGGGCCTCAAATGCGTGTCGGGCAAGCCGATCGTCAATTCGATCAGCATGAAGGAGGGCGAGGAGGCCTTCCTGTTCCATGCCCGCAAATGCATGGCCTATGGCGCCGCCGCGGTCATCATGGCCTTTGACGAAACGGGGCAGGCCGATACCAAGGCGCGCAAGGTCGAGATTTGCGAGCGCGCCTACAAGCTGCTGATGACCATCGGCTTTCCGCCGGAAGATATCATCTTCGATCCCAATATCTTCGCGGTCGCGACGGGGATCGAGGAGCACAACAACTACGGCGTCGACTTCATCGAGGCCTGCCGCGAGATCAAGGCGCGCTGCCCGCACGTCCATATCTCCGGCGGCCTGTCGAACCTCAGCTTCTCGTTCCGAGGCAACGAGCCCGTCCGCCGCGCGATGCACAGCGTATTCCTCTATCATGCCATCCCCGCTGGCCTCGACATGGCGATCGTCAATGCAGGACAACTCGACGTCTATGACACGATCGATCCCGAACTGCGCACTGCGTGCGAGGATGTCGTCCTGAACCGCGACCCGGAAGCGGGCGACCGTCTGGTCACGCTGGCGGAAAAATATCGCGGCACCGACGCGGTCGCCGACAAGGCCGCCGAAGCCTGGCGCAGCTGGCCGGTCGCCAAGCGGCTGGAACATGCGCTGGTCAAGGGCATCGACATGTATGTCGTCGACGATACGGAGGAAGCGCGCCTGTCCGCCGACAAGCCGATCGAGGTGATCGAAGGGCCGTTGATGGACGGCATGAACGTGGTTGGCGACCTGTTCGGCGCGGGCAAGATGTTCCTGCCCCAGGTGGTCAAGTCCGCCCGCGTCATGAAGAAAGCGGTCGCGCACCTGCTGCCCTTTATCGAGGCCGCCAAGGAACCGGGCGCCAAGGGCAAGGGCAAGATCATCATGGCCACGGTCAAGGGCGACGTCCATGACATTGGCAAGAATATCGTCGGCGTGGTCCTTCAGTGCAACGGCTTTGAGGTCATCGACATGGGCGTGATGGTCCCCTGGCCCGACATCATCAAGGCGGCGAACGAGAATGACGCCGACATGATCGGCCTGTCCGGCCTTATCACGCCCTCGCTGGACGAGATGGTGACAGTGGCTACCGAAATGCAGCGCGCGGGCATGACCATGCCGGTGCTGATCGGCGGCGCGACGACGTCCAAGGTGCATACCGCGCTGCGCATCGACCCGTCCTATACTGGCCCGGTGGTCCATGTGCTGGACGCCAGTCGCGCGGTCGGGGTGGCGACGGCGCTCGTCTCCGAAACGCAGCGCAATGATTTCGTCCAGAAGACCAAGGATGATTATGAGCATGTCCGCGTCGCCCGCGCGAACAAGGGGCAGAGCGCGCTCGTCAGCCTGGAGGACGCGCGTGCCAATGCGTTCGAGATTGACGAGAGCCTGAAAGCGCCGCGCCCGCGCCTGCCGGGCGTCCATCGCTTCCCCGACTGGGATCTGAAGGATCTCGTCCAATATATCGACTGGACCCCATTCTTCCGTGCCTGGGAACTGGCGGGCAATTATCCCGCGATCCTGACCGATCCGGTGGTGGGCGAAAGTGCGTCCAGCCTGTTTGCCGATGCGCAGGCGATGCTGGACAGGATCGTCAACGAAAAATGGCTGGTCGCGCGCGGGGTTGCGGGCTTGTGGCCGTGCCGTCGCGAAGGCGACGACATCATCGTCCATGTCGAGGATGAGAAGCACTACACCCTGCCGATGCTGCGTCAGCAGATCCAGAAGCGCGAAGGCCGGGCGAATATGTGCCTTGCCGACTTCATCAGCCATGACGGCGACTGGATGGGTGGCTTTGCCGTCGGGATGCACGGCATCGAGCCGCATCTCGCCCGGTTCAAGGCGGCGATCGATGACTATTCGGACATACTTTTGAAAGCGCTGGCCGATCGCCTTGCCGAAGCCTTTGCCGAACGCCTGCACCATTATGTCCGCACGGCGCTGTGGGGCTATGCGGAGGGCGAACAGCTTACCAACGAAGCCCTGATCAAGGAACAATATCGCGGCATCCGCCCCGCGCCGGGCTATCCCGCCTGTCCCGAACATAGTCTGAAACCCATATTGTTCGAGATGCTGGACGCCCATCACGCCACCGGCATCACGCTGACGGAGAGTTTTGCGATGCTCCCCACCGCTGCGGTCAGCGGCTTCTATTTCGGCCATGCTCAGGCGGAATATTTCGGCGTGGCCCGTGTCGGCCGCGACCAGCTGGAGGATTATGCGGTGCGGCGGGGGATCGATATTGATACGGCGGAGCGCTATTTGAGGCCGAACCTGGATTGAGGGGGCGGGCGACCGGGCGGTCTCTCTCCAACATCGACTGGGGCGGCGAAGGTTGCGTTGAACGCCGGGCTTGGGCAGACCTGTGCGAACGATCGTGATCCTCAAGGAATTGACATGCTGTTGGTCGGTGACCCTGTCCCCTCATTCTTCGCTCGAGGAATCACAAATCCCCGGTTTTCATTCGACAGCGCAGCCGGGCGCTACATCGTCGTTACGTTCCTGGGCAGCGGTGCTTCTCCCGGCGCGCAGGCGTTTCTGGCGGCCATGCACGCCGAAACCAAGTGCCTGGATGACCGGTTTGCATGTGCGTTCATCGTCACGAACGACCCGCGCGACGAACAGAGCGGGTTGCTGACGGAGCGTCAGCCCGGAATTCGGCTATTCCTCGACTTCGACCTGGAGATGGCGACATTATTCGGGGCTGTCGGGCGCCAGAAGGACAATGGCTCCGCCGTGGCGCTCATGACCTGGATACTTGACCCAGGCATGCGCGTACTCAGGATTTTGCCGATCAATGACCTGGCGACGCATTATGACGACATATGTGCTGCGCTGGACGGGCAACCGGCGCCGAAGGCGGATATGGATGCATGGGCGCCCATATTGGTGGTGCCCAACGTGCTGGAACCGGATTTCTGCCATAAGCTGATCACCTATGCCGAAACGGTCGGGCTGAACGACAGCGGCTATATGAAAACGGACCCAAAGACCGGCGAGACGGTCCAGGTGCTCGATCATGTCCACAAGCGCCGGTCCGACTGCAGCATTGATGACGAGCAGCTGCGCAATGCGTTGAAAGCGCGCATTCGCCGGCGGCTTGTTCCGCCGATCGCCAGGGCATTTCAGTTCACGGTGTCCCGGATGGAGCGATACATCGTTGCGCGCTATGATTCCAAGTCCGGGGGACATTTTCGCCCTCACAAGGACAATACGACGCTGGGAACGGCGCATCGCAGATTTGCGGTTTCCATCGGTCTCGACGCTGATCGCTATGAGGGCGGGGATCTGCGGTTCCCCGAATTTGGCCCGCGCACCTATCGGCCCCCGACCGGCGGGGCGATCATATTCTCCTGCTCGCTGCTCCACGAAGTTCTGCCCGTGACCAGTGGGGAGCGATATGCGGTTCTGCCATTTCTATATGATGAAGCGGCGGCCCAGATCAGGCTGGAAAATGCCAAGCATCTTCAGGATGCCGGACTGCGGGAAAATGTCATCCAGTCCGTGACGGGCGATTCCAGGTCCAAGGCGGAATAGGGCGCTTCTTCCGCACCTCCCCCCCTGGCCAAAAAGGGCGCCCGGTTGCCCGGACGCCCTTCTTCGTTTCGTAAGGAAAGGGGATGCCTTACGCTTTATAGACCTTGTCCACCGCTGCGCGGAATTTGGCCATGTCGTCGGCGGAGCCGACGGTGACGCGGGATACGGTGGGCCAGATCGCCCAGCTGCGGCCGATCTGTACCTTTTCCGGGGTCGCCAGCAGCGCGGCCTGCATGTCCTTGGCGGGCTTCTTCCAGTTCACCATGAACATATTGGCCTGGCTGCCCGGCTGGACCTCGATGCCCTTCTTGGTGAGCCAGGCGATGGTTTCGTCGCGATTGGCGATCATTTCATTGCGGCGCGCCTTGATAAGGGCGGCTTCGGTATAGACCGCATTGCCGCAATGCATCGCGGTGATCGCCAGACCGCCGGCTGCCGGGCCGAACAGCATGATGCGCTTCTGCACTTCGGGATCGGCGAAGGTCAGGCCAAGGCGCACGCCGGCCATGCCGAACAGCTTGGAGAAGGTCCGCATGACGATGATGTCCTTGCGGTTGCCGATCAGCGTGGCGGCGCTGGGGCTTTCCGAGAAGTGGATATAGGCTTCGTCCACCAGCAGCATCGAATCGGCGGGCTTGTTGTCGAGCAGCCACTGGATGTCGGCCAGCGGCGTGATCGTGCCGGTCGGGTTGTTGGGCGTGCAGATATAATAGAGGCCCGCATTGGGATTGGCGGCCAGCATCGCCTTTACGTCATGGCCCTTGCCGATGGCCTGCGGAGCCTTGGCGATGGGGGCCTTCATATAGTCGGCGGTGCGCCAGGCGGATTCGAAGGTCGGGTCGGCGGTGACCAGACCCTTGGTCGGCGAGCAATAGGCCGCGACGATGCTGACCAGCGGGCCGCCGGAACCGGGCCAGAGCATGACATGGGTTTCGGGAAGTCCCTCGACCGAGGCGACGGTCTTGACCAGATCGCCACGATAATTGTCGGGATCATACCAGTTGCCAAAGGATGCAGCCTCGGCGGCGGCGGCGACGCCAGACGGGAAGGGGCCGGTCCAGCATTCATTCGCACCGATGCGCACCGCGCCCTTGATGCCGCGCCCGGCCTGCTGCTGCGCCATCGCGCTGTTGTCCAGCAATGTGCTGGCGGCGACGCCTGCACCCAGCAGAGCGGCCACTTCGGCCAGTTGGCGGCGCGAATAGCCGCGTTCGATCAGATCGTCTCTGGCATCCTTGTCGAGCATCATCGTCATGTCGTCTGTCCCCTTTGTCCTGCCATCCGGGCGTTCGTTCCGGGCGTTCATGGGGTAAAACGAAGCGGCGGCGCATTTCCGCAATGCGCCGCCGCCAGAAATCGTAACTTTTTGACGTTGGGAAGGCGAGGTGCCGTCAGGCTTTCCACACCTTGTCCACGGCGGCGCAAAAGGCGTCCATGTCCGCCGCAGAGCCAACCGAGACGCGCGAGACATTGGGCCAGATCGGCCAGCTGCGCCCGATCTGCACATTTTCCGCCAGCAACGCATCGGCCATGGGCTTTGCGGGCTTGCCCCAATCGATCATGAACATATTGGCATGGCTGCCGGGGATGACCTTGATCTTCTTCTTCGTCAGAAAGGCGATCGCCTTTTCGCGATTGGCGATCATTTCGGCCCGCCGTGCCTTGATGAGGTCCGCCTGCGCGACCGACACCGTGCCGCACGCCACGGCGGTCATCGGCAACATCGCCGTCACCTGCCCGCCATCATAGCGCATCATCTTTTCCATCAGCGCAGGCGCGGCGAAGGTCAGGCCCAGCCGCATCCCCGCCATGCCGAACAGCTTGGAGAAGGTACGCAGCACGATGACATCGTCACGGGTCGCGGCCATTTTGGCGGCGGTGCCGATTTCGGTCCAGTGAATATAGGCTTCGTCCACGACCAGGATCGCGTCCTTGGGCTTGTTGTCGGCCAGCCACTGAATGTCGGCGACCGGCGTTACGGTGCCGGTCGGATTGTTGGGCGAACAGATATAATAAAGCCCGGCATTGGGGTCCGCCGCCAGCATCGCCTTGACGTCATGGGCATAATCCTTGGTCAGCGGCACCTTGGTCACTTTAGCGCCCAGCCAGTCGCCGGTCCGCCAGATCGCTTCATAGGTGGGGTTTGCCGTCACGATGCCCCGCGTAGGCGAGGCAAAGGCGACAGCGACGCGGCTGAGCGGATCGGACGATCCGGGCCAGGCGACGATGCGATCCACCGGGATGCCCTCTACCGCGGATACAGCGTCGAACAATTTCTGATGCTCATTGTCCGGTTCGTAGCGATTGCCTTCGGTCACCAGCTTGAAACCGGCTTCGGCTGCAATCGGGAAAGGGCCGGTCCAGCATTCGTTCGCGCCGATTCGGACCGCGCCCGCGACCGGCTTGGCCGCCTGCTGCGCCAGGGCGCCCGTCGCGCGGAACGCCGCTGCGCCAGCGCCCAGCAGGGCGGTTGCCTTGGCCAGTTGCCGCCGCGAATAGCCGCGGTCCAGAAGGTCGCGCTCAAACGCCGTTTCATCCCGTGTCGCCATGGTCCCATTCTCCCAGAAAGCCGATTTTATCTTCTTAGACGATCGTACAGAATGTTTCCGCCATGCAAATGACATCTGTCGGCGATCGCGCTGCATGAATGGCTTGGAAAGCAGGCCGCCGATCTGATAGCGCTGCTATCATGCCCAGCACGCCCGCCGCCGCCGCCCGCCAGATACTCACCCGCCTTCAGGAAGTGATGGCGTCGCGCACCAGCGCGCAGGCGAAACTGAACAAGGTGGTGGAGATTATCGGCCAGTCGCTGTCGAGCGAGGTCTGCTCCATCTATCTGGTGCGCGAAGGCGTGCTGGAACTGTTCGCGACCCGTGGCCTCAAGCAGGAAGCGGTCCATGTCACCCGCATGGCGATGGGCGAGGGGCTGGTCGGCCTGATCGCCACCAATGTCGAAACGCTGAACCTGGACGAGGCCGCGTCGCACCCCGACTATAGCTATCGCCCCGAAACCGGGGAGGAGCTGTTCCACAGCTTTGCCGGTGTGCCGATCGTGCGGCGGGAAAGGTCGATCGGCGTGCTGTGCGTGCAACATGCCGAGCCGCGCAAATATGAAGAAGTGGAGATAGAGGCGCTTCAGACCGTCGCCATGGTGATGGCCGAACTGATCGCCAATGCGGAACTGGCCGATGACGGACCAAGCGACCAGCGCGTCGCCGATACCGGCACGACCATGCTGCACGGCCTGCAACTGGTGATGGGCATGGCGCGGGGCCATGCGGTATTCCACCAGCCGCGCGTCCATATCGAACATACGGTTGCGGAGGATATAGAGGCCGAGCGGCAGCGGGTCATTTCCGCCTTCGCCAAGATGCGCGAACAGATTGACCGCATGACCGGCGCGGCCGAGTTCGGCATGGAGGGCGAGCATCAGGAGGTTTTGGAAACCTACAAGATGTTCGCCTATGACGAAGGCTGGACCCGCCGGATCAACGAGGCGATCGACAGCGGCCTGACCGCCGAAGCGGCGATCGAGCGGGTGCAGCAGCGCACCCGCATGCGGATGCGCCAGATTGACGATCCGCTACTGTCGGACCGGATGCATGATCTGGAGGATCTGGCCAACCGGCTGCTGCGGATCGTGTCGGGGCAACTGGGCACGGCGGCGCAGATGGGTCTGCGGCAGGACGCGATCCTGATCGCGCGCAACCTGGGCCCGGCCGAACTGCTGGAATATGATCGCCGCCGGTTGAAGGGCGTGATCCTGGAGGAAGGATCGCTGACCGCCCACGTCACCATCGTCGCGCGCGCCATGGGCGTGCCGGTGCTGGGCCGCGTCCGCGACATTCGCCATCTGGTCAATGAGGGCGACCTCATCCTGATGGACGTCAACACCAATACGCTGTTGATCCGCCCTACGCCCGACATGGACGAGGCGTTCGACAACAAGCTGCATGTCACGCAGAAGCGTCGCGCCGAATTTGCCGCGATGCGCGACCTGCCGTCTGTCACGGCCGACGACCAGCGGGTGGAGTTGATGGTCAATGCGGGACTGCGCGAGGATGCGCAGGCGCTCGACATGGTGGGGGCGGACGGCATCGGCCTGTTTCGCACCGAATTCCAGTTTCTGGTGTCCGCCACATTGCCGCAGCGGGAAAAGCAGCAGCGGCTTTACAAGGATGTGCTGGATGCGGCGGGTGACCGCCCCGTCATCTTCCGCACCGTCGACATCGGCGGGGACAAGGCGCTGCCCTATATGCAGCGCGACGATGACGAGGAGCTGGAGGATAATCCGGCGATGGGCTGGCGCGCGCTGCGGCTGGCGCTCGACCGCGATGGTCTGATGAAGGCGCAGGCCCGCGCCTTGCTGGAAGCGGCGGCGGGCAAGGTGTTGCATGTCATGTTCCCGATGGTGTCGGAACCCTGGGAATATGAGCAGGCGCGCGCGCTCGTCGAACATCAGCGCCTGTGGTTGCAGGAGCGCAAGAAGAAGCTGCCGATCGCGGTCAAATATGGCGCGATGCTGGAAGTGCCTGCGCTGGCCGAAGTGCTGGACATATTGCTGCCGCGGCTCGATTTCCTGTCGATCGGCACCAATGACCTGACCCAGTTCCTGTTCGCCGCAGACCGCGCCCATCCGCGTCTGGCGGAACGATATGACTGGTTGAGTATCGCCATTCTGCGCTTCCTGGACCGGGTAGTGCGGACCTGCGCCGACTATCAGGTGCCCGTCGGCGTGTGCGGCGAAATGGGTGGGCGGACGCTCGAAGCGATGGCGCTGGTTGGCCTGGGCATTCGCCGCCTCTCGATCACGCCTGCCTCGGTCGGTCCGGTCAAGGCGATGATCCGCGCGGTCGATGCGGCGGAACTGCAGGCGTTGATGCGCGAATTGCTGGACGGGGGCGCGCGCGACATTCGGGCGAGCCTGACCCAGTGGGCGGTTGAACGGAACATCGAACTGGGGTGAGGTGAACGGCAAAGGCGCGGCGCGCCGTTGACAATCCCCGTCCCACAGTGAGACAAGACCGACCATCGAAGGTCGCGGAGCAGCATGGCAGACGAAACAGAATTGGACACCGGTGCGGGCCCCGCACCGGAAATGCAGCCCGACACCCCCGGCGCGAAGCTGCGTGCCGCGCGGGAGGCAGCGGGCCTGTCGCTGGCGGAAGTCGCCACCCGCACGCGGATCGCGCTGCGGCAACTCGAAGCGGTCGAGCGCGACGATTATGCCGCCCTGCCTGGCATCCCCTATGCGGTCGGGTTCGCGCGCGCCTATGCCCGCGCGGTCGACCTGGACGAAGTGGCGATTGCCGCCGAAGTGCGCGAGGCCGTGCATAGCAGCGACATGGCGACCAATCGCTACGAAGTGTTCGAGCCGGTCGATCCCGCTCGCGTGCCCTCGCGCACGCTGGCCTGGACGGCGGCCATCATCGTCATCCTGCTGATTGCCGGTTACACGCTCTGGCGATCGCAATCGCTGACGCCGCCAACGGGCGAGGAAATGGCGCAGGAAGAGGCGAAGGCCAAGGCTCCGGTCGCCGCCAGCACCGCACAGGTCGCGCCAGCTGCGCAGCCAGTCGTCTTTACCGCAACCGACGATGTCTGGCTGCGTATCTATGACGAGGCGGGCGAGCGGCTGAAGGATGGCCTGATGAAGAAGGGCGAGGTTTTCACTCTGCCTGCCAGCGCGCGTAATCCGATGATCCTGACCGGGCGGCCACAGGCGCTCAGCGTCACTGTCGGGGGCAAGGTGGTGGCGCCTTTGGGCGCGCCGGACCGGACGATCGCCGACGTGCCGGTCAGCGCCGAAGCGCTGCTGGCGCGCGGGACTGCCGCCGCAGCGCCCGCTGCCGCTTCGTCTGCCTCAGCGCCATCCCTCCGGCCCGCGCAGCGCCCGGCAGCCCAGCGTCAGGCCGGGCCGTCCTCCGCTGGCGAAACCGCACCCGCGGCACCAGCGCCCGCGCCAGCGGCATTGGGCGACGGAACGGGTGGCTAAGCCTGGTTCCGGACGCGGGCAGCGTGAAACGTGACGCTTTACCGCGCGAAATAACGCCTTATGGTTAAGGCGAGAGAATTAGTCGGGGAATATCATGCGTCACGCCTTTTTCGCGACCTCCTGTCTGGCATGGAGCGCGCCGCTTCTGCTGGCGATCGCGCCGCCCGCCATTGCGCAAAATGCGCCGGTCGAGGTGCGGGTCGACCGGCTGGAAAAGGAAATGAAAGCCGTTCAGCGCAAGGTGTTTCCGGCTGGCGCGCCCGTCGAAGCGCAGATCGTTCGCCCCGCCGCCCCGGCCGTCGCCCCCGGATCGCCATCCTCCTCGCCCATATCGGACCTGACGGCGCGGGTGGGGGCGCTGGAATCGCAGCTCGCCTCGATCACTGGCCAGGTCGAGGAAAACAGCTTCAAGCTCAAGCAGCTGGAAGAAGCTTTCACCAAATATAAGGCCGAAATCGAAGGCCGTCTGCTCCAGCCCGAAACCCCGCCTGAAGTCAGGCCGACCGCGGCTGCGCCTGTTGCGGCCGACCCGGCGCCGGTCGCGGCCAAGCCAGCGCCTTCCAAGCCTGCGCCCGCGCCCGCGACACCGGCCGCCAGCGAAGCCCGCAAGGCAGCGATCGCCGCGATCGAGCGACCGGATACCGGCGACGCAGCCATGGACTCCTACAGCTATGGCTTTCGCCTGTGGGACGCGAAATTTTATCCCGAAGCGCAGGCGCAGTTGAAGGCCACGGTCGACAAATATGGCGACGCATCCGTTGCCAGCCGTGCGCAGAACCTGCTTGGTCGCGCCTATCTGGACGATGGCAAGCCTGCTCTGGCCTCGGTCGCTTTCTATGAAAATTATCAGAAGCGTCCGCGCGGCGACCGCGCGCCCGATAGCCTGGCCTATCTGGGCGAAGCGCTGATCCAGCTCAAAAAGCCTGCCGATGCCTGCAAAGTCTATGCAGAGCTGGAGCAGGTCTATGGAACAAGCCTGTCCGCAAGTCTGCGCGGCATGATGGACAAGGGCCGCACCAAGGCGAAGTGCAGCTGAGCAGTGACCGATCCGGCCTGCAAGCGCGGCTGATCGCGGCGACCCGGGCGCTGGCGGGCGATGACCCGGCGGCGCGTTTTGGTGTCGCAGTGTCGGGTGGACCGGACAGCATGGCGCTGCTCTATCTGGCGGCCCGCGCCTTTCCTGAACGGGTGGCGGCGGTGACCGTTGACCATCGCCTGCGTCCCGCCTCCGCCGACGAAGCGGCCATGGTCGCGCGCTGGTGCGCGGGGCAGGGGATCGCCCATCATGTCGCAAAGCCGGACGCGCCGCCCTCCGGCAATATTCAGGCCTGGGCGCGGGCGCAGCGTTACCGCCTGATCGAACAATGGCGCAGCGCGCAGGGCGTCGACTGGATCATGACCGCCCACCATGCCGACGACCAGCTTGAAACGCTGTTGATGCGGCTCAATCGCGGATCGGGCGTTGGTGGCCTTGCCGGGGTGCGGGGGCGGTCCGGCACGGTCATCCGCCCGCTGCTGGGCGTGCGCAAGGCAGCGTTGCAGCGGCTTGTCGACGAAGAGGCGGTGCCGCATGTCCATGACCCTTCCAACGCTGACCCACGGTTCGACCGTGCGGCATTGCGCGTGGCCCTCACCGGAGCAAACTGGTTGAACCCGGAAGCGGCGGCCCGCAGCGCTGCCGCGCTGGCGGAGGCGGAAGCGGCGCTGGACTGGAGCGTCGCCGAACTGGCCGCACGCCATGTCGGCCGCGATGGCGATCAGTGGCGGCTTGATCGCACTGACCTGCCGCGCGAATATCTGCGCCGCCTGGTCCTCCACATGCTCAATGCCGCCGCGCCGAATGCGGCCCTGCCGCGGGGCGATGCACTCGACCGGGCGATCGGTGCTGCGCAGGTGGGAGGACAAGCGAATCTGGGCGACTGGCTGCTGCGCGGAGGGCGAGTATGGACGCTGCGCGCCGCGCCCCCGCGCGGACATTTCCAAAAAGTTCCGCAGTCCGACGCATGAACCCAACGCCCTGCCGTTTTTGTGCGCCGCAATAGTCTTTCTTTAACGCCGCCCATGCTTCATCCTGCATCCGAATGAGCGGAGATTTACAGTAATGATGGAATTTGCGGCGCTGACCTATGGCCTGTTGGCCAGTGTCATCCTTTCGGCAGCGCAACGTAATCATAAGCTGGCCCGGCCGCACCCGCCGTTGCTGCTGTATCTGGGCTATCTGCTGTGCGGCCTGTCAGCGGGCCTGGCGCTGGCGCTGGCCTGTCTCGCGATCGTCCAACTCACTGCCGGTTAATCCTTGTCCTGTAGGGCGGTTGCCAAGCTTGCGCTTTGGCCGATGCGCCCTATCTTGGCCGGTGAAAGAGAGTGATGATGAACGACGAGAAAGACCCGCAGGGCAACCCCTGGATCAAGAGCGCGATGATTTGGGCAGGGGTGATTGTCGCCCTGTTGCTGTTCGTGTCGATGTTTGACAGCCGTTCCGCCTCCACGGCAGGGACCGGCATCGCCTATTCCGAATTCCGATCGAAGGTGCAGGAAGGGCAGGTCAAGGATGTCGCCATCGCGCCCAACAAGATTTCGGGCACGCTGGCCAGCGGCCAGAAGTTCAGCACCGTTCCGGTCAATGATCCGGGCCTGACGGGCCTGCTTGACGATTATAATGTCAAATATTCGGGGCAGGCCGAAGAACAGCCCAGCTTCTGGATGATCCTGATCTACCAGTCGCTCCCCTTCCTGCTGATCCTTGGCATCGCCTTCTTCGTGCTGCGCCAGATGCAGAAGGGCGGCGGTGCAGGTGGTGCGATGGGCTTTGGCAAGTCGAAGGCCAAGCTGCTGACTGAAAAGCATGGCAAGGTCACATTTGATGACGTTGCCGGCATCGACGAAGCGCGCGAGGAATTGCAGGAGATCGTCGAGTTTCTGAAGAACCCGACCAAGTTCGCCCGGCTGGGCGGCAAGATTCCCAAGGGTGCGTTGCTGGTCGGTTCGCCCGGCACCGGCAAGACGCTGCTGGCCCGCGCGATCGCGGGCGAGGCGGGCGTGCCTTTCTTCACCATTTCCGGCTCCGACTTTGTCGAAATGTTCGTCGGTGTGGGCGCAAGCCGCGTGCGCGACATGTTCGAGCAGGCGAAGAAGAATGCGCCCTGCATCGTCTTTATCGATGAAATCGACGCAGTGGGCCGTCATCGCGGCGCGGGCCTTGGCAATGGCAATGACGAGCGTGAGCAGACGCTGAACCAGTTGCTGGTCGAGATGGATGGCTTTGAAGCCAATGAAGGCATCATCATCGTCGCGGCCACCAACCGTCCCGACGTGCTGGACCCGGCGCTGCTGCGTCCGGGCCGGTTCGACCGTCAGGTGGTGGTGCCCCGTCCCGATATTGAAGGCCGTGAGAAGATCCTTGCCGTCCATATGAAGAAGGTGCCGCTGGCGCCCGACGTCGAACCGCGCACGATCGCGCGCGGCACGCCGGGCTTTTCCGGCGCGGACCTTGCCAATCTGGTGAACGAGGCGGCGCTGATGGCGGCGCGGCGTGGCAAGCGGCTGGTCGCGATGGACGAGTTCGAGGCGGCCAAGGACAAGGTGATGATGGGCGCGGAACGCCGCTCTATGGTCATGACCGACGATGAAAAGAAGATGACCGCCTATCATGAGGCCGGCCATGCCATCGTGTCGGTCCATGAGCCTGCGTCCGACCCGATCCACAAGGCGACGATCATTCCGCGCGGTCGTGCATTGGGCATGGTCATGCGCCTGCCCGAACGCGACAGCTACAGCTATCACCGCGACAAGATGCATGCGAACATGGCCGTGGCCATGGGCGGCCGCGTCGCCGAAGAGATCATCTTCGGCTATGACAAGGTGTCGAGCGGCGCATCGGGCGACATTCAATATGCGACGAAGCTGGCGCGCGACATGGTCACCCAGTGGGGCATGTCCGACAAGCTGGGTCCGCTGCAATATGAAGAGCAGCAGGGCGAGACTTTCCTCGGCTATTCGCAGAGCGCCCGCGTCCATATGTCGGACGAGACCGCCAAGCTGATCGACAAGGAAATTCGCGGGCTGGTGGAGCAGGGCTATAATCGGGCCAAGGAATTGCTGACCGGTCATGAGGACCAGCTGCACCTGCTGGCCAACGCCATGCTGGAATATGAAACGCTGAGCGGCGACGAGATCAAGGCGCTGCTGGAAAAGGGCGAGATCACCCGCGACGATGGCACGACGATCAAGCCGTCGGTCATTCCGGCGGCAGGGTCTTCCATCCCGCGCGCAGGCAAGCGCAAGGGGCCTTTCGGAAACCCGTCTCCCGCCGGAGCCTGATCGGCAAGGACAGGAAATGGGGCGCGCGACCATCGGGTTGCGCGCCCTTTTTCATGTCCCCGCAACCCGCGCAATAAAATGGGCCAAAGGGACTGGCCGTCCGCGCCCATAGTGGTTACATGGGCCGCCACAAATCCCCCGGAACCAACCCCAGGGTTCGCATCAGAAAGTGGCATTTTCCATGGACATCCGCCTCGGCCTCACCTTTGACGACGTGCTGTTGCAGCCCGGCGAATCCGACGTGCTGCCCAGTCAGGCGGACACGTCCACCTATGTCACGCGCGAGATAAAGCTGAACATCCCGATCCTGTCGTCGGCGATGGACACGGTGACGGAGGCCGACATGGCGATCGTCATGGCGCAGTTGGGCGGCATCGGCGTGCTGCACCGGAACATGACCGTGGAAGAACAGGCGGACGCAGTGCGCGCCGTCAAGCGGTTCGAAAGCGGCATGGTGGTCAACCCCATCACCATCCTGCCCAGCGCCACGCTGGCCGATGCGCAGATGCTGATGCAGAAACATCGGATCAGCGGCATTCCGGTGGTGGAGGAATCGGGCAAGCTGGTTGGCATATTGACCCACCGCGATACCCGCTTCGCCGAAAATCCGGCCCAGCCGGTCAGCGAACTGATGACCAAGGACAATCTGGCCGTCGTTCCAGCCGGTGTCAGCCAGGACGAAGCCAAGCGGCTTCTGCATCAGCGCCGGATCGAAAAGCTGCTGGTGGTGGACGACGCCTATCGCTGCATCGGCCTGATCACGGTCAAGGATATGGAAAAGGCCGTGACATACCCACAGGCGACCAAGGACGGGTCAGGCCGCCTGCGCGTCGCGGCGGCGACCACGGTGGGCGACAAGGGGCTGGAGCGCAGCGAGGCGCTGATCGACGCGGAATGCGACCTGATCGTCATCGATACCGCCCATGGCCACAGCAAGCAGGTTTCGGCTGCGGTAGAAGCGGTCAAGCGCCTGTCCAACCATGTCCAGGTGGTCGCGGGCAATGTCGCCACTGCCGAGGCAACGCGCGCGCTGATCGGCGCGGGCGCGGATTGCGTGAAGGTTGGCATCGGGCCGGGGTCGATCTGCACCACGCGCGTTGTCGCGGGCGTGGGCGTGCCGCAGCTGACCGCGATCATGGATTCGGCCGAAGCCGCCGCCAAGCTGGGCGTGCCGGTGATCGCCGATGGCGGGTTGCGCACGAGCGGCGACGTGGCCAAGGCGCTGGCGGCTGGCGCCGGTTGCGTCATGGTCGGATCGCTGCTGGCAGGCACCGCCGAGGCACCGGGCGAAACCTTCCTCTATCAGGGGCGGGCCTATAAGAGCTATCGCGGCATGGGCAGCGTCGGTGCCATGGCGCGGGGGAGCGCCGACCGCTATTTCCAGGCGGACATCAAGGACCAGATGAAGCTGGTCCCCGAAGGGATTGAGGGGCAGGTGCCGTTCAAGGGCCCGGCCAAGGATGTGATCCACCAGCTGGTCGGCGGCGTGAAGGCGGCGATGGGCTATACCGGCAGCCGCACCATTCCTGACTTGCAGGAGCGCGCCCGTTTCGTGCAGATCACCAATGCCGGGCTGTCCGAAAGCCATGTCCATGACGTCACCATCACGCGTGAAGCGCCCAATTATCCGACGCGCTGATGATATTCCCCTTCCGCTTGCGGGAGGGGTTAGGGGAGGGCGTGTGCTGATCGTCGATTACTGCGACATGCCCTCCCCCAACCCCTCCCTAAAGGGAGGGGAGTCTTGACCCCCGCCGCCCGCCTTCAGGCCGCGATCGAATTGCTTGACGCGATCATTGCGTCGGCGCGGGACGGCGGGCCTGCCGCCGACACGCTGATCGCGCGCTATTTCAAGGAGCGGCGCTACGCCGGGTCGCGCGACCGGCGGGCGGTGCGTGATCATGTCTATGATGCGATCCGCCGCGCGGGCGAACGGCCCGACACCGGGCGCGAAGCGATGATCGGACTTGCGATGGAGCGGCCCGATCTGGCCACGCTGTTCGACGGATCGACCCATGCGCCGATGCCGATCGAACCGGGCGAGGTCGGGGCCAGCGCCGGGGCGGTGCCAGCCTGGCTTGCGCCGCTGCTCGCTGCGCCGGTCGAGCAGGCGGCGCTGCTGGGCCGCGCGCCGGTCGATCTGCGGGTCAACCGGCTGAAGGCGACGCCTGCCACGGTCGCGCGGCAATTGCCCGACGCGCAGCCGATCGCGGGCTTGCCCGATGGCCTGCGCCTGCCCGAAGGCTTCCCGGTCGAACAGGCCGACCCATGGAAACAGGGTCTGGTGGAAGTGCAGGATGGCGGCAGCCAGATGATCGCGCTGGCCTGCGCCGCCGCGCCCGGCATGACTGTGGTTGACCTGTGCGCCGGGGCAGGGGGCAAGACATTGGCGCTGGCCGCCGCGATGGCGGGGCAGGGCATGCTGATCGCCGCCGATACGATCCGCGCGCGGCTGGCGCGGCTCAGTCCACGGGCGGAGCGGGCTGGCGCGACCTTCATCGAAACGCTGCTGATCGATCAGGGGCATGAAGGGCGGGGGCTGGACAGCCTGCACGGCAAGGCCGACGTCGTGCTGGTCGACGCGCCCTGTTCGGGCACCGGCACCTGGCGTCGCAATCCGGAGGCGCGCTGGCGGCTGACGCAGGCGCGGCTTGACCGGCTGGTCGCGGAACAGGCGCGCATCATGGATTTCGCCGCGCCCCTGCTGGCTCCGGGCGGCGCGCTGGTCTATGCTACCTGTGCGCTGACGGATCGGGAGGGACGCGATCAGGTGGATGGCTTTCTGGCCCGCCATGATGGATGGACGGCGGAAGCGCTGGATATGCCGCTGGGCCGCGCCCATGGCGATGGCTGGCTGTTGACGCCGGGGCATGACGGGACGGACGGCTTTTTCTTTGCGCGCCTGCGCCGGTCTGCCTGAAAGCGGCGGCGTGAAACAGGCCATGGACAAGCGCCCGCAAAATGGCGACACTTGGACAAAATCAACGCCTGAAACATGGCTGGAGACTCTTATGCGTTTTACCCCCGCCTCGATCGCGCTTGCCATCGTCCTGACCACTGTGTCCAGCGTCGGGCTGAGCCAGCGGCCCGATGCGCAGATCGAGCCGCGATCGATAGAATGGCAGAAGGCGGGCGCCGCGGCCTTCGCGGCGGGCAATCTGAGCGGTGCGACCGATGCGCTGGAAAGCGCGCTGGCGGTCGATCCGCGCAACCGCGCCGCCTATATCGATCTGGCGCAGGTCGCCCGTGCGCAGGGGCTGCAGGGCAAGGCGATCCGCCTCTACAAGGAAGCGCTGCTGCTGGACCCGACCGATGTGGTCGCGCTGGCGGGGCAGGGCGAGGCGATGGTGGAAAAGGGCGCGCTGGCCAAGGCCAAGGAGGTGTTGGCCAAGGCGCAGACGCTGTGCAAGGGTGAGTGCGCGCCCGTCAGCCAGCTGGCCGCCGCGATCCAGAAAGGCCCGCCTGCCGTCGCCCTGACGGCCAAGGATGCCGTCCCGACCGCGCCCAAAACGGTGCCGACCGAGACGCCGTAAAATAGGATTTGCGACGCTTAACTTCGCATATTTCCCGGTGAACGCGATATTTTATTATCGGGCCGGGATAGATTGTTGTGCGATCCGTTTGGCTGTCGACGGTGAGAAAGAGCCGGTCGGCGCGATAGTAGCAGGGCGGGCGGCGTGTAGGACAGTGGTTCCCGTGCGCCCGGTGTGGGGCGTTTAGGTTCAATTCTCTACCTCCGTGAAATCATCGCGCCTAAGGCGCAGCGCGAGCCTGCCGCCCCAGCACCCTTGCCACCGCGACAAATTCATCGACGCTGACCGTTTCGGCGCGGCGTTGCGGGTCGATGCCGACCTCTGCCAGGGCATCGAGCGCGCCGGGCAAGCCCTTGAGGCTTTGCCGCAGCATTTTGCGGCGCTGGCCAAAGGCGGCGGCGGTCAGGCGTTCGAGATGCTTTAGCTGCACGCCGTCCGGCGCGGCCTTGGGCGTCAGGTGAACGACGGCGGACATGACCTTGGGCGGCGGGGTGAAGGCGCTGCGGTGGACCTTCATCGCGATGCGCGCGTCGCTGCGCCATTGGGACAGGATGGCGAGGCGGCCATAATGATCCGTGCCGGGCTGGGCGACGATGCGTTCGGCGACCTCCATCTGGAACATCAGCGTCAGCGTGGACCACCAGGGGAGCGGCGACCAGTCAGCCGACAGCCAGCCGATCAGCAGCGCGGTGCCAACATTATAGGGCAGGTTGGCGATGATATGCGCGCCATCGCCCGCTTCCGCGCGGGCGTCGATTTCCATCGCGTCGCCCGACAGGATGCGCAACTGCCCCGGAAAGGCGGCGTCCAGTTCCGCCAATGCCGGCAGGCAACGCCGGTCACGCTCCACCGCGACGAGGCGTGCGCCCGCGCGCAATATGGCGCGGGTTAGGCCGCCGGGGCCGGGGCCGACCTCGAACGCGGGCTGGCCGTCGATCGCGCCGGGGATAGCGGCGATCCGGTCGAGCAATTGTTCGTCGAGCAGGAAATTCTGCCCCAGCGCCTTGCTGGCCTGAAGCCCGTGCGTGGCGATCACGTCCCGCAGCGGCGGCAGCTTCACCCTGGCTTCAGGCGGCATAGGCGAGGCGCGCACGGGCGGCGTCGGCGGCCATGCGCAGCGCCGCGATCATTGCGCCGGGATTGGCGCTGTCGGTGCCTGCAATGCCAAAGGCGGTGCCATGGTCGGGCGATGTGCGCACGATCGGCAGGCCGAGCGTGATGTTGACGCCATCGTCGAAATTCAGCGTCTTGATAGGGATCAGCGCCTGATCATGATACATGCACAGCGCCGCGTCATAGGTTTCGCGCGCGCGGGCATGGAACATGCCGTCGGCGGCGAGCGGCCCGACTATGTCGAAGCCTTCGTCACGCAGCGATTCGACGGCCGGGCGGATGATGTCGATTTCCTCCCGCCCCAGCGCGCCGCCTTCCCCTGCATGAGGGTTCAGCCCGGCGACGGCGAGGCGGGGGCGGGCAATGCCGAAATTCTTTTGCAATCCCTTGGCCGTCGTGATCGCGCGGGCGCGGATCAGGTCGATGGTCAGCGCCGCCGGCACTTCGCTCAGCGGAATATGGATCGTGACCGGCACCACCTTGAGCGATGGCCCGGCCAGCATCATCACGGCATTATGGGGCGATACGCCGCAACGTTCGGCGACGAATTCGGTCTGGCCCGGATGGGTGAAGCCCACGCCGTACAGCTGTTCCTTGCCCACGGGCGCGGTGACGATGCCCGCCGCCGATCCCGACCGGGCGAGGCCGACCGAGGCTTCGAGCGATTCAAACGCGGTGCGCGCGCCATCGACGCTGGGGGTGCCGGGAATAATCTCCCCCGCCTGTCCGACCTGAAGGCAGGGCAGCGCCGACCCGAAGGCGGCGGCAGCATCTTCCGGCGCGCTGATCAGCGCGATCGGGCCGAGCCAGACCGCGCGCAACGCCGCGACGTCGCCCACCGCGAAAAAGGGCGGCAGGCCACGCGCGTCGCGCATGACCCAGCTTTTGGCGACGATTTCCGGCCCGATCCCGGCGGGATCACCGAGCGAAACCGCAAAGGGCAGCGGCGACTGGCCGGGCAGGGGCGCGGTGTCAGTTATATTCGATGATCGCATCACGACGCAGATCGCGCAGATAGATGCGCGCACGCTTGTTGACCCGCTCTTCTTCCAGCTGCGCCATGATCTGTTCGGGATTGGGCGCATTGGCCGACACTGGATCATCGCGGCCGCACACGATCAGGACGCGCACGCCGTCGGTGATGGAGCCGAACGGGGGCGTGGCTTCGCCGACCTGGAGGTTCAGCAGAATCTCCTGCAGCTGGGGCGGCAGATCGCGCAGCTTCACATTGTCATTGTCGACCACGTCCGCGCCGATCTTTGCGCCGACCTCATTGGCCTGCCCGCAGCCCTTGATCTCCTTGATGGCGGCGGCGAAGCTTGCGGCCTTGGCGCTCGCCTGCTCCTTGGTCGTGCCCTGCGGGAACAGCACCGACAGCTGTTTCAGGCTGAGCAGCGAATCGCGCGGATCGGCGGTCAGCACCTTGCGCTTGTCCATCACGTAGATCAGCGACACGCCGCCAGCGACCTCGATCGGCCCGGCAATCTGCCCGACCTGCATTTCGACGGCGGCATTCGCCAGTTCGGGCGGCAGCTGGGCGGGGCGGACCCAGCCCAGATCGCCACCGACCGCTGCGGTCGATGCTTCGGAGAATTGCCGGGCATAGGCGGCAAAGCTGCCACCCTGCTTGATTTGTTCGATGATGTTGCGGGCGTTGGCGATGATCTGGTCGCGATTTTCCGGGGTCGCCGACAGATAGATTTCGCCGATCCGGAATTCGTCGCTGCCCTTGGCCGCGTTCAGCCGGTCGACCACCGATTTCACTTCGTCTTCCGACACGTTGACGAACGGCTGGATATTGCGCCGCAGCAGGCGGCTCCACGCCAGTTCGCCTTCAATCTGGCGCTTGATGCTGGCCGAGGAACTGCCCTGGCTGCGCAGATAGGCGTCGAACTGGGTCGGCGACTGGCGGAAATTGGCCGCGACACGTTCATAGCTTTGTTCGATTTCAGCCGGATCGACCTTGATGTCGTTGGCGGCGGCTTCCTGAATCTGGAGCGTTTCGTCGATCAGGTTGCGCAGCACCTGCACCCGCAGCCGCTCCTTTTCCTCCGGCGCCACCTTGCCGCCATTGGCAGTGATGATCAGCGCGAGGCGCTGGTCAATGTCCGTGCCGGTGATGATGCGACCGTTGACGATCGCCGTCGCCTTGCGGACATTGGGGTCGCTCTTGCCGAAAACGGTGACGTCCTGCGGCAGGTTGAGCTGCTGGCTGGCGATGTCGCCGCCATCATCGACCGTTTGCGCGGTGACGCCCTGCACCCCCACGCCAAGCAGCGCGGTCGACAGGAACAGGGTGCGCAGGGCCGAACGAACGGCCGGAAACATGCGGGTGGACGTGGAAACGACAGGCAGCATCGTCGGCAAATATCTCCAATACGGTCTGGCACGAATGCGCCAATCCGCCTGAACCAGCCCTGACAGGGAAGCGGGAAGGGTGATCCTTATATGCCAATATTGCGGAAAGCTAGCCGAAGCTGGAAAGCATTGCCCTTTCGCGCGTCACCATTGGCCTGATAATCGCGCCGCCAGGTGATGCCGAGGGTGAGGCAATCATCCTCATAGGCGATGCCAAGGCGATGGCGGACCGGCTCATAACCATCGGCCATGCTGAGCGGATCTTCCTTTGCATCGGTCAGGTCGATCACGGTCGAGCCGAACACCGACCAGAAGCGGGCGAACTGAACGCGCCCGCCCAGCCGCAATTCTTCGCGGTCCTGCAAATCCTCCAGCCCCGCCAGCGCATTGCGGTTGAGCCGCAGATAGCCGACCATGGCGTAGGTATCCCTGCTGCCCACGGTCGCGTCCAGTTCGTTGCGCCGGACGGACAGATGATCCTTGTCCAGCCGGAAACGGTGGGTGAAGCTGATGAAATCCTTGTAGCGGATCGTGGTGCGGCCAACGATGTCGGACGTGCGGTCCGACAGGCCGGTGCCGTCGGGCAGGATGCTGGTGCGGCTGTTGAGCCGATAGCTTTGCCCGACGATGCTCTGGAGCGAGAAGTCGGGCAGGGACAGGCTATATTCCAGCCCATAGGTGATGCGGGTCGAATCCTCGAACCGGTCATAGCCTGCGAAGCGATTGAGGGCGAAGAGGTTGCTGTCCTCCAGATCGACGGCGCGGGCATCTTCATTGGGTAGCCGCAGATTGGCGAGTTTGGGCGCCGCGACGATCTGGATGCGCGGGGTAATCCGCTGCACGCCGCCGAACGCCTCGCCCATGAACGGCCAGCGCATGTCCACCGCGGCAGCGGCGATGCCGCGCGCCTGCCAGCCCGGATCGCCCGCATAGCTGGCGGTCGGCGTCAGGTCATTGTCGCTGCTGTGATAGACGTCGCCGCGCAGATAGCCGGTGAAGGTCACTTCCTGACCCATGCCGGTCAGGGTGCGCAGGTTCCATTCGGCCGCCGAGAAGGCGCGCTGCGTATCCTGACCATGGGTGCGCGTGATCGCCAGCGTATTGGCCTGCAATTGCAGCACGCCGCCCAGCAGCGGGTCTTTCAGGCGCAGGCGATAGTCCATGACCGGCAGCGCGATCGGCGTCTGCCCCTGCGAATCGCCCGCGCGCAGGGTCTGCACCGCCCAGCCGCGCAAGGAGAAATAGCTGTTCTGGCCGATTCGCTGCGCGCCGATGGTCGAGCGCAGCCGGTCGTCGCGGTTGATGTCGTAGCGGCGCAGGAAGGTGCGGTCGCTGGCGACGCGAATCGATCCGTCGACGCTCCATTCCGGCGTCAGTTGCAGGGCGCCGCTGGCGTCGAGATAGCCGCGGAAATCCTTTTGCGACGCTGCGGGCGGGGTGCCCACGCTGCTGTCGCCGGTCGCGACGCGGCTGCCATACGTCGCATAGCCGGTGATCTGATACGCGCCGCGATCATAGAGATGGCGGAAGGTCGTTTCGAGCATCGGCAGGCTGTCGGTATAGACATGCGGCGTGACCGTCAGGTCGCGATTGGGCGCGAGCTTGAAATAATAGGGCAGCGCGACTTCAAAACCATTGTTCCGGTCATAGCGCAGATTGGGCACCATCAGGCCGCTGCCGCCGCCTTCGCCGACGGGATGGGACAGGCCGGGCAGCGGAATGAGCGGCAGGCCGAACAGTTCGATATTGGCGTTGGTATAGGTGACCCTCTGGCGGGTCGGGTCATAGACGACCTTGACCGCGTTGATCTGCCATGTCGGTTCCTTGGGGCAGCCCTTGCTGTCCTCCACCGCGCAGCCAGTATAGGCGGCGCGATTGAGCGTGTAGAGGCCGTTGGTGCGCGTGCCGGTGGCCGCCGCCAGGCGACCGCCCGACTGTAGCACCAGCAAGATGTTGTCGACCAGGCCGTCCTTGAGCGTATCGGTCACGTCGAAGCGGTCGCCATAGGCGATATTGCCGTCGGGATCAGTCACGGAAACGTTGCCGATCGCTTCCACCTTGCCGCTGTTGCGATTCCACACGACCTTGTCGGCGCGCAGGCGATTGCCGTCGCGCAGCAACTGGACCGCGCCGCTGGCCGTGACGATGTCGCTATTGCTGTCATATTCCAGCGCGTCGGCGGAAAAGCCGATCTGGTCGTCGCTGGCCGGTACCGGCGCGTCCGGCGCGCTGATCGGCGCCTGCGGTTCGTTCAACTGCTGCGCCATGGCCGGGCTGGCGATGGCGAGGGACGTCAGGGCGCAACCGACCAGCAGGGCAGGACGCAATGTAAGGGATGCAGGGAGGATAGCCAAAAGGTCGGGCCTCATCAAGGGGCGGTATCAGCGCCTGCCTATCGCATTGCTTGGCGCGCGCCGCAATCGCCCTGCTGCGCTCTTTTCGGGCAAAATCGGTCGAACGCCTTTGCCAGACGGGGCAAGCCGCACTATTTGGCAAAGATTACGTCTTACAGCCCCATGCAGAAAAGGTCCCTTGATGGATATCGCGATCAGCCCGACCCGTCCCGATGCCGACACTCTGGTCCTGGCCATGCCCAAGGGCACGCCCGACCGCCTGCCGGTCGCCGCATCCGCGACGCTGGTGGCGGGCGCTGCGGCTGCGCGCTTTACCGGGGAAGTGGGCACGACGTTCGAGAGTTTTGCGGACGAGGGCGGCAAGGTGCTGCGCATCGTGCTGCTGGGCACGGGGACGGGGAATGACGCGGACCTGGAGCGCGCCGGTGGCGCATTGACCGCCCGCCTGCTGACCAGCGGGGCGACCCATGCAGCGGTCGAATTTGTCGGCGGCGCGAGTGGCGCTGGCGCGGCGCGGCTGGCGCTGGGCGCGCTGCTGCGCGGCTGGCGGATCGACACATATCGCACCCGCCAGCCGGAAAAGGCCAAGCCGACGCTGACGACGGTGACGATCGTGTCGGCCGACGCTGGCGCGGCGTGGGAGCGGCATGCCGCCGTCGCGGCGGGTGTCGCGCTGACCCGCGAACTCGTGTCGGAACCGGCCAATATCATCTATCCCGAAAGCTTCGTCGAGCGTTGCCAGCATCTGGCCGAACTGGGCGTGAAGATCAGCGTGCTGGACCGCCCGGCCATGGAGGCATTGGGCATGGGCGCGCTGCTGGGCGTGGCGCAGGGTTCGGCGCGCGACGCGCGGTTGCTGGCGCTGGAATGGGACGGCACTGACGGCGCGGTGGAAACGCCGCTGGTGCTCGTCGGCAAGGGCGTGACGTTCGACACGGGCGGCATATCCATCAAGCCCGCCGCTGGTATGGAAGATATGAAGTGGGACATGGGCGGCGCGGGCGCCGTCGCCGGCGCGATCAAGGCGCTGGCCGGGCGCAAGGCCAAGGCGCATGTCGTGGGCATTTGCGGGCTGGTCGAAAATATGCCCGACGGCAATGCGCAGCGCCCCGGCGACATTGTGACATCCATGTCGGGTCAGACGATCGAGGTGATCAACACCGACGCCGAAGGGCGGCTGGTGCTGTGCGACGCGCTGACCTGGGCGCAGAAAAACTACAAGCCCGATACGGTGGTTGATCTGGCGACGCTGACGGGCGCGATCCTGGTATCGCTGGGCGATCAATATGCCGGGCTTTTCTCCAACGATGACGGCCTGTCGGACGATCTGACCGCGGCGGGCAAGACGGCTGGCGAACCGCTTTGGCGCTTCCCGCTGTCCGACGCTTACAACAAGCTGATCGACAGCCCGATCGCCGATATGAAGAATATCGGTGGCCGCTATGCCGGGTCGATCACCGCCGCGCAGTTCATCAAGCGGTTCATCGACGATGGCGTCAAATGGGCGCATCTCGACATTGCAGGCATGGTCTGGTCCGACAAGCCCGGTGCGACGTTCGACAAGGGCGCGACCGGCTATGGCGTGCGGCTGCTCGACCAGTTTGTCGCGGACAAGTTCGAACGGTAAGATGCCCCCACGCCCGTTCGGGCTGAGCCTGTCGAAGCCTTGTCCTTCTTCGAAAAGAAGAACGCCCCCCTTCGACTGCCTGCCAAGGCAGGCGCTCAGGACAGGCTTCGACAAGCTCAGGGCGAACGGAGTTAGGATTTTAAGGCCATGCAGGTCGATTTCTATCAGTTGAGCCGTGATCCCGTCGATCAGGTGCTGCCGGCTATCGCCGCGCGCATCCTGGCGATGGGTGCGCGCCTGCTGGTAGTGGCGCAGGAGCCGGACTGGCTGGAGCGGATTTCCGCCGGGCTGTGGAATGGCCCGCCCGACAGTTTCCTGGCGCATGGCCATGCGGGCGAAGCGGGGGAGGGGCATCAGCCGATCCTGCTCGGCGCGTCCTGCGATGCCGCCAATGGCGCGCGTCATGTCGCGCTGGCCGATGGGTTGTGGCGCGAACAGGCGCTCGATTTCGACCGGGTTTTCCACTTCTTCGACGACAGCACGATCGAGGCGGCGCGGGCGAGCTGGCGGGCATTGGCCAAGCGCGACGGGATCGAATCCCGCTATTTCAAGCAGGACGGACGCAAGTGGCTGCAAATGGCATAGCCGGGGCTTAGGCGAAGCCCCTTGCGGCCCGGCCCGGCCCCGTCTAAAGGCGCGCGCAGCATTTCCAACCATTCGGAGTATCGAGGGCCATGGCCGTCACGCGCACTTTTTCGATCATCAAGCCCGACGCGACCCGTCGCAACCTGACCGGCGCTGTCACCAAGATGCTGGAGGAAGCCGGTCTGCGCGTCGTCGCATCGAAGCGCATCCGCATGAGCCGCGAACAGGCCGAAGGCTTTTACGGCGTCCACAAGGAACGCCCCTTCTTCGCTGACCTCGTCGCCTTCATGATTTCCGGCCCGGTCGTCGTGCAGGTGCTGGAAGGCGAAAACGCCGTGCAGCGCAACCGCGACATCATGGGCGCGACCAACCCGGCCAATGCCGACGCTGGCACGATCCGCAAGGAACTGGCCGAATCGATCGAAGCCAATTCGGTCCATGGTTCGGACAGCGAAGAAAATGCCGCGACCGAAATCGCCTTCTTCTTCAAGCCGGAAGAAATCGTCGGCTAACGCCGCGATCCCATCGGTCTGAAAAAGCCCGGTCCTTCGGTGAAGGGCCGGGCTTTTTCATGGCTCTGCTATTTGCGGGCCGCCACCAGCGTGGACCAGCGGGTGTCGATTGCGGCCACAGGCGCCTTGCCGACATTGCGCGTCACCAGAGAGAGGCCGCGCAACGTCACGTCATGCCCCGATAGCCAGCGGCCCGCTATGCCATAGCCGATGTCATAGATCGCGCTATCCTCCCGCGCTTCGCCATTGACGACGAAGCGCGTGGTGATGACGACCGGCAGCTTTTCATCGCCCACGCTGTTGTCGGGCAGCTTGGCCTTCGCCCTGGCCTTTTTGAGCGCGTTATCGAACCAGTCGGCCTCGATCCGCGGTTCGCCTGTCGTGGATACCGGCGCAACGCCCAGCGCAGCAGGGAAGATGAGCGTCTGGCTCTGCACGATCTGGTCGGGCGCGGCAGGCTTCAGCACCAGCCGGTCGTCCCCGTCCGCCTTGGCCTCCAGCACCAGCTTGGCAGCGCGGGCCGAAGCCTGACGGCTTTCGCTGGCCTTGTCCGCGCGCGCGTCGCGCTTGTCCGACCAGTTGAGATAAAGGGTCAGCGCGGAAATACCCACCGCCAAGACCGCCAGCATTTCACCCAGGCTGATCCAGCGGCGACGGATCGCGGCAGCTTCCTGTGCACGGGCTTCCTGAGGCGTGTCGGGTGCGTCGCTCATCGTTTCAGGCCACCTGCGGCGGCACCTCGAACCGGTCGATGACCCAATCTTCGGCCTGTGCGCCGCCAATCCACTCCTGCATCCAGGGGTGGGCGATGATGGCGTGCATATAGGCTTCGGCAAAGCGGGCCACGGGCAGTTGATAGGTGATGAGGCGCGTGACCACCGGCGCGAACATGACGTCGGTCGCCCCGAACGGGCCGAACAGGAAGTCGCCTTCGCCGCCATGGCGGGCGCGGGCCTGCGCCCAGAGCTGCATCAGTCGCGCCAGATCCTGCTTGACCGCTTCGGACGGCGGCACCGCATCATAAATCTGACGGATGTTCATGCTATGCTCGCGGCGGAGCGCGGCGAAGCTGGAGTGCATTTCGGCCGCCATCGACCGGGCCATGGCGCGCGCGGCGGGATCGGTGGGCCAGAATTTCTCGTTCCCGGTTTTTTCATTGAGATATTCGACAATCGCCAGGCTGTCCCACACGACAATATCATCGCCGTCCCACAGGATCGGCACCTTGCCGGAGGAGGGGGCGAATTCGTCGCCTTCGCGCCGCTTTTCCCACGCTTCGTCATAGAGGGGGACGACCGCCTCTTCAAAGGGCAGGCCGGACAGCTTGCACGCCAGCCAGCCGCGCAGCGACCAGCTCGAATAGGCTTTGTTCCCGATAAACAGCTTCATCATGCCCCCGCTTTAGCCGGAGCGGCGCGCAGAAGTCGAGGGGCGGGACAGCGGCGACGAAACAGGATTTTGGAGGCCCGAGCCGGAATCGAACCGGCGTGCAAGGATTTGCAGTCCTCTGCGTAACCACTCCGCCATCGGGCCATCCGTCGCGGTGGACGCCGCAAATGTGCGGCTTTGGTTGCAAAGTCAAGCGGCGGATCGGGCAGTGGGCGCAAGATTCTGGTCCTTTGCCGTGCAAAGCCGCTTGGCGTGGCCTGCGCGCTGATTTAGAGGTCCGTTGATCCCCTTGCTGTATTGCATTACCAATACAGTTGTGCCAAGTCCAATCGACCAAGCGAGAATGATCGTGACCGAGCAGAATTTTTCTTCGATGCGGACCGCCATGGTCGAAAGCCAGTTGCGTACCAGCGACGTGGACGATCCGCGCGTGATCGCCGCGATGGCGAGCGTGCCGCGTGAGGATTATGTCCCCGTCGAGCGCCGGGCCATGACCTATGTCGATCGCCCGATCCCGCTGAGCGGCGGCCGTGCGCTGAACCCGCCGCTGGTGACGGGGCGCCTGCTGACCGAGGCGAAGGTTGCGCCCGGCGACAAGGTGCTGCTGATCGGCGCGGCGACCGGCTACAGCGCCGCCTTGCTGGCCGCAATGGGCGCACAGGTGACGGCGATCGAGGAAGAGGGCGGGCCGGACATTGCCGGCGTGAGCGTGGTGCGTGGTCCGCTCAATGCCGGATCGCCCGCTGGTGCGCCTTATGATCTGCTGTTTATCGACGGCGCGGTGGCGGAAGTGCCCGCCGTGCTCGTTGGGCAGCTTTGCGATGGGGCGCGGGTCGTCACGGGCGTGGTCGAACGCGGCGTCACCCGGCTGGCGAGTGGCCGGGTTGTCGCGGGCGTGCTGGGCCTGTCCAGCGTTGCGGATATTGAGATGGTGGTGCTGCCGGGCTTTGCCGCGCCGGAGCGATTCGTTTTTTGAGACGGGGATCATGACAGCAAAGCGACCTAATTTCCGGCGGACCACCGCTACAGCCTTGCTGTTGCTATCCTCTTGCCTGGCCGGTCCGGCCATGGCCGAAACGTTGCAGGGGGCGCTGGCGAAGGCCTATGCGTCCAACCCGACGCTGACCGGCGCGCGCGCAGGGCAGCGCGCAACGGACGAAAATGTGCCGCTCCAGAAGGCGAACGGGCGTCCCGCGGCCGACGTGAGCGGCAGCTATAGCGAAAGCATCCTGAAGCCCACGATCAGCTTCACCGCGCCACAGCGCACCGTGAATGCACAGGCGCAATTGAATGTGCCGATCTATTCCGGCGGGACCGTTCGCAATGGCGTGAAGGCCGCCAAGACCCGCGTCGCCGCCGGTCAGGCGAACCTGCGCGGCACCGAAGCAAGCGTGTTTTCGCAGACGGTCGCGGCCTATATGGACGTGATCCGCGACAGCGCCATCGTGGCGCTCAACCAGGCCAATGTGAAGGTGCTGGACGTCAACCTGCAGGCGACGAACGACCGGTTCGAGGTGGGCGACCTGACCCGCACCGACGTTGCCCAGTCCGAATCGCGGCTGGCGCTGGCCCGGTCCGACCTCCAGATCGCCCAGGCCAACCTGATCACCAGCCGGGAAAATTACATTGCGCTGGTCGGCGAGGCGCCCGACAATCTGGAGCCGCCGCCGCAATTGCCGGGTCTGCCCGCCAACCCGGAAACCGCCGTGCAGGTGGCCCTGCGCGACAATGCGGACATATTGGCGGCGCAGAAGCAGCGCGAGGCGCGCCACTATGACGCGAAGGCGGCGAAAGGCGGCGTGCTGCCGCGCGTGTCGGCTTTCACCCAGGCGGGCTACACCAATTATCTCCATTCGCTCGACAGCACCGCGCTCGACGCCAATGGCAATGCGGTCGAAAGGCCGCAGATCAACAAGCAGGCCGTCGCGGGCGTGCAGCTGACCATCCCGCTATATCAGGGCGGTCGTCCGGCCGCGCAGGTGCGCCAGACCCAGGCGCTCGAATCGCAGGCGATCGAACAGGAGATCGAGATCGAGCGCGGCGTGATCGCGCAGACGCGGGCCGCCTATGCCAGCTGGCAGGCGTCGCTCCAGACGATCGATTCGAACCAGAAGGCGGTCGAGGCGGCATCGCTGTCGCTGGAAGGCGTGCGGGCCGAAAATTCGGTCGGCAGCCGCACCATCCTCGACATTCTCAATGCCGAGCAGGAAGCGCTCAACGCCCGCGTCCAGCTGGTGTCGGCGCGGCGCAACGCCTATGTCGCCGGCTTCAGCCTGCTCGCCGCGATGGGCCATGCCGAAGCGGACGATCTGGGGCTGGCCAGCGGCACGCTCTATGATCCGATGGTCAATTATGACCGGGTGAAGGGCAAATGGTTCGACTGGGACTATGGTGCAGCGCCCATGCCGGTCGCCACGCGCACCGTTGACACGCTGCCACAAAACGCCAATGTGAGTCCCGAAACGGCACAACAGCCATAAGGGGCTGTGATTGCGGGGCCGATAGTCAGGGGACGGCATGGGCGACATGACAAAGGAACCGTCGATGGAAGAGATACTCTCGTCCATCAAGCGGATCATCGCCGAGGAAGGCGAGGAGGCGGTACAGGCGGCGCCGCGTCGCGGGCGGGCTGACGCCGCGCCCAAGCCCGTGATCGAGACTGGCACGCCTGACGAACCGGCCCCCGTATCCTTCGCGCCGATGGTCGACGAGGTGCTGGAACTGACCGATGAGGTCGTGGTGGAGGATGTGATGCCCGCTCCCAAAGCTGCCGCGAAGGCGACGCCCGCGGCCAAGCCCGCAGCCCCGGCGGATGAGTCGATCCTGTCGGTCGAAAGCGAAGTCGCCGCGCGCCATTCGCTGTCCGCCTTGTCCTCCATGCTGATCGCCGCGCCCGAGGGTGCCGACAATACGCTCGACGGGCTGGTCCGGTCGATGCTGAAGCCGATGCTGAAGGAATGGCTGGACGCCCGCCTGCCGGCCTTGGTCGAGGATATGGTGGCCAAGGAAATCGCCCGCATCACCGCGCGCTGATTTTTCCTTTGTTCGACGACTGACGCGATTGTTCCAATCATGATATGCTGCCCCTGGCTTGGCATGGCTGGGGGCATGGCGATATGATGCTGTTGATCGCGGCGACGGCGTTTGTCGGAACGCATTTCCTGATGTCGCATCCATTGCGCGCGCCGCTGGTGTCGCGTCTGGGGGAAAAAGGCTTTCTGGGCCTCTATTCGCTGGTAGCGGCGGTGACGATGATCTGGATGATCCTGGCCTATCGCGCCGCGCCGGTCACGCCCATGCTGTGGCCGGTGGGGGACGACCTGTGGGCGCTGGTGACGGTCATCATGCTGATCGCGTCGATCCTGCTGCTGGGGTCGCTGGTCGGCAACCCCGCCTTGCCCGCGCCTGATGGCAGCGCCATGGTGCCCGCCGAAGCCAAGGGCGTGTTTGCCATCACCCGCCACCCCATGATGTGGGCCATCGCGCTGTGGGGCGTGGCGCATATTCTGGTCTATCCCGTCATCGCCAACATCATCCTGTCCGTGGCGATCATCATCCTGTCGCTGGTGGGCGCTGCTCTGCAGGACAGCAAGAAAGCGGCATTGACCCCTGATTCGTGGCCGCTGTGGGAATCGCGGACCAGCTATTGGCCGTTCGCCGCCATCCTGGCCGGACGGGCGCGTTTCGGGCGTTTCGGTCTGCATGCGCTGGCAGGGGGAACGGTCCTTTGGCTGGTTGCGACCTGGGCGCATATACCGCTGACCGGCTGGCCTGCGGGCATTTGGCGCTGGCTGGGCTGATCTTTCGGCTGGAATGGAACGGGAAGGGCCATTAAGGGCGCTTCCATGACCGATCTGCCCAAGACATTCGACCCCGCCGATATCGAAGCCCGCTGGTACAAGCATTGGGAGACGAACGGCCTGTTCCGCCCCGAACGGCCGGACGCGCAGCCCTATACGATCGTCAATCCGCCGCCAAACGTGACCGGCAGCCTGCATATCGGCCATGCGCTCGACAATACGTTGCAGGACATCATGATCCGTTACGAGCGGCTGCGCGGCAAGGATGCGCTGTGGGTGGTCGGCACCGACCATGCGGGCATCGCGACCCAGATGGTGGTCGAGCGGCAGATGAATGCCCGCGGCGAGAAGCGCACCGATTACACGCGCGACGAATTCATCGCCAAAGTGTGGGAATGGAAGCAGGAAAGCGGCGGCACGATCACTGGCCAGCTGCGGCGGCTGGGCTGTTCGATGGACTGGAGCCGCGAACAATTCACCATGGACCCGCATTTCAGCAAGGCCGTGGTAAAGGTGTTCGTGGAACTGCACCAGCGCGGCCTGCTCTATCGCGACAAAAGGCTGGTCAACTGGGACCCGCATTTCCGTTCGGCCATTTCCGATCTGGAGGTGGAGACGAAGGAGACGCAGGGCGGCTTCTGGCGCTTCAAATATCCGCTGGCCGACGGCGTGACACTGGCGGACGGGAGCGATCATATCGTGGTCGCGACGACGCGGCCCGAAACGATGCTGGCGGACATGGCGGTCGCGGTCCATCCCGACGATGCGCGCTATCGCAGCGTGATCGGCAAGGAGATATTGCAGCCGATCACTGGACGGCGATTGCGGATCGTTGGCGATGATTATGCGGACCCCGAACTGGGATCGGGCGCGGTCAAGATCACGCCGGGGCATGATTTCAACGATTTCGAGGTCGGCAAGCGCGCGGGCATCGCCGCTGGCGCGATGCTCAACATGTTCGATGCGGACGCCAATGTCGTGCAGACGACGGACGGTCGGGTGCCCGACGCCTATCTGGGCCTGCACCGCTTCAAGCGCGATGGCGTGGACGGCGCGCGTGAGGCTGTGGTCGCGGAGATGAAGGCGCTGGGCTTCCTGATGCCGCATGTCACCAAGAACAAGGAAGGCGAGGAGGTCGTCGCGGACTTTGAGCCGCGCGTCATCCAGACGCCGTTTGGCGACCGCTCCGGCGTGGTGATCGAACCCTGGCTGACCGACCAATGGTATGTCGACGCCGCCAAGCTGGCCGTCGCGCCGATGCAGGCGGTGCGCGACGGGCGGATCGAGATCGTCCCCAAGACGTGGGAAAAGACCTTCTTCAACTGGATGGAGAATATCCAGCCCTGGTGTGTCTCTCGGCAGTTGTGGTGGGGCCATCAGATTCCGGCGTGGTTCGACGAGGATGGCGCATCCTATGTGGCAGAGACCGAAGCCGAAGCGCAGGCTATGGCTGGCAACAGGAAGCTGACCCGCGATTCCGACGTCCTCGACACCTGGTTCTCCTCGGCATTGTGGCCGTTCGGGACGCTGGGCTGGCCGGATGGCGCACAGGAAAAGGGGAGCAACTCACTAGTGTCCCGTCACTACCCCAATGATCTGCTGATTTCCGGCTTCGACATCCTGTTCTTCTGGGACGCGCGGATGGCGATGCAGGGGATGGAATTCATGGGGGACGTGCCATGGCGCAAACTCTATCTCCACGGCCTCGTTCGTGCGGCGGACGGGCAGAAAATGTCCAAGTCCAAGGGCAATGTCGTCGATCCGCTGGGCCTGATCGATACATATGGCGCGGACGCCCTTCGCTTCTTCATGAGCGCGATGGAGAGCCAGGGCCGCGACGTGAAGATGGACGAGAAGCGGGTCGAGGGGTATCGCAACTTCGCGACCAAGCTGTGGAACGCCGCGCGCTTCCTCCAGTCGAACGGCGTCACGGCGTCGACCAGCATCGATGCGCCCGCCGCCAGCCTGCCGGTCAATCGCTGGATCATCGCGGAGACGGTGGCCACCGTGCAGGCGATCGACACGGCGCTCGCCGACCTGCGTTTCGATGCGGCGGCCAACGCCATCTATCATTTCGTCTGGGACCAGTTTTGCGACTGGTATATCGAACTGACCAAGGGCGCGATGGATGACGAAACGCGCGCCGTCGCCGGATGGGCGTTCGACCAGATCCTGGTGATGCTGCACCCGTTCATGCCATTCATCACCGAAGAGTTATGGCACCTGACCGGCGACCGCGCGAGCGCGCTGATCGTCGCGCAATGGCCCAGGGCGCTGGCGGCGGTGGATACGGAGGCGCAGGCGGAGATTGACTGGCTGATCCGGCTGGTCAGCGCGATCCGCACCGGGCGCACCGAACTGAATGTGCCGCCCGGCGCGAAGCTGCCCATGGTGGTGCGCGACGGATCGGAAGAGACGCATCGTCGCCTCGACCGGCAGGGCGCGGCGCTGGCGCGGCTGGGGCGGATCGAGAGCCTGACGTTCGGCGAGCCACCCGCAGGCGGCGCGGCGCAGATCGTGGTGGATGAGGCGACCTTCATCCTGCCGCTGGAAGGCGTGATCGACATTGCGGCGGAAAAAGCGCGGCTCGCCAAGGCGCTGGCCGCCGCGGAGAAGGAGCGGGACGCGCTGGGCGGGCGGCTGTCCAACCCCAGTTTCGTTGAGAAAGCCAAGCCCGAAGCGGTCGCCAAGGCCCGCGAGGACCATGCCGAAAAGAGCGCCGAGGCCGAACGGTTGAAAGCAGCGCTGGACCGGCTGGGGTAAGTGAGTAGTCTGGCGTAGCAGAATATAGACCCGTTCGGGCTGAGCCTGTCGAAGCCTTGTTCTTTCCTTCAAGAAGGACGGCCCTTCGACAGGCTCAGGGCGAACGGGGGTGGAGGGTTTCATCCTCCGTTCGATTGGGTGGGCTGAGGAACGAGCATGGCAGCGAGCACAGCGGGCGGAAAAGACCTGACGCAGGGGCCGATCGCGTCCACGCTGTTGCTGTTTGCCATTCCCACGCTGGCGTCGAACATCCTCCAGTCCCTCAACGGCTCGATCAATGCGATCTGGGTCGGGCGCTTTCTGGGGCCGCAGGCGCTGGCTGCGACGGCCAACGCCAATATCATCATGTTCCTGATGTTCTCCGTCGTGTTCGGATTTGGCATGGCGGCCACCGTCATGATCGGCCAGTCGATGGGGCAGCGGGATGTCGATGCGGCGCGGCGCGCGTTTGGATCGGCGGTCGGTTTCTGCATGGGGCTGGCGGTCGTGGTTTCGACCGCGGGCTGGCTGGGCGCGCCCGCTTTGCTGCGGGTGCTGGCGACCCCGGCGGAAGCCTATGACATGGCGCTGGTCTATCTGCGCGTCATCTTCATCGCCATGCCCGCCACCCTGTTGTCGGTGATGATGATGATGGGCCTGCGCGGGGTGGGGGACGCCCGCACGCCGCTCATTTTCATGATCGTCAGCGTAGGCGTCGACCTGATTCTCAATCCCGTGCTGATCCTGGGGCTGGGGCCGTTTCCCGCCATGGGCATCGCCGGGTCCGCGACCGCGACGGCGCTGGCGGGCTTTATCAGCCTGATCGGCATCATCGCCTATAGCTATGCCAGGGATTTGCCGCTGCGGTTGCGCGGCCCGGAGCTTGCCTATCTCCGTCCCGCCGCCGACCAGATGCGGGTGCTGCTGGGCAAGGGGCTGCCGATGGGGCTGCAAATGATCGTCATGTCGGCGTCGGGGCTGGTGATGATCGGCCTCGTCAATCGCGAAGGGCTGGCGGTGACGGCGGCCTATGGCGCGTCGCAACAGCTATGGACCTATCTCCAGATGCCGGCCATGGCGATGGGCGCGGCGGTCAGCGCCATGGCGGCGCAGAATGTGGGGGCGGGCCGGTGGGACCGGATCAGCCGGATCACAGGGGTCGGCATCGGCTATCAATTGCTGATCACCGGCACGATGGTCGCGGTGATGCTGGCGTTCCACGAGCCGCTGCTGAGCCTGTTTCTGGGCAATAACAGCGCGGTGATGGCCGAAGCCTGGCATATGCAGTTGCGGGTGAGCTGGAGCTTCCTGGCCTTTGGCTGCACTATGATCCTGTTTGGCGTGATGCGCGCCAATGGCGTGGTGGTAAAGCCGCTCATCATCCTGATCTTCACCCTGTTCGTGGTGCGGATCGGCTTTTATTATGTCGGTTATCCGCTGATCGGGCCGGACGCGCTGTGGTTCAGCTTCCCGGCGGGGTCGTTCGTGTCGCTGCTGCTGGCGTTCCTCGTCTATGCCCATGGCGGCTGGCGCAAGGCCAAGTTGCTGGTGCCGGTGCACGAGGAAGAATGCCGCGAGGCCGTGAACAGCGAGGCGGAGCCGGCCGGGCGGATCGCACCAACCGGGTAAGGGGTCTTTTGAAAAATGCGCCGAAGGGCGCATTTTTGCAGCCGCACCGGCCCTCTCCCCCACCCGGCCACCCATAGGCTACTATCGTGGGGTGG